>WNGB01000171.1_pt1 | contig 201781 bp, 194 predicted proteins | sample 5400681 | NCBI WGS metagenome assembly WNGB01 (sample SAMN13153367, study PRJNA577476) | soil metagenome | isolation source: 115 cm soil or saprolite under grassland replicate 2 | place: USA:California | collected 2016-06-15 | reverse complement strand
GCGGCAGCCGTGCAGCTCGGCGACCACCCACCACCGCGCCCAGCCGGCGTCCGATACCACCTGCTCATCCTGCGGGCGGCAGCACGCTCGACCGCTCCGCAACCCCAATTTCAATAGCCGTTTCACACCAGCCTCCTAGAGAAGGTCGAGGATCGCGCGGTCGGACAGGTCGGTCTTGGCCAGGGACCCGACGACCGGGCTGGCGGCGATCAGCTCCGCGAAGTCTTCCGGGTCCACGACCGTCACGGCTCCACCATCCGGCACGTCGTCGCGCGACCTCCAGGAAGCGCGTGCTGTCGTCGACGATGAGGCAGCGACTGGTCATGTCCTCCAGCTTGGCCACCACTGCAGCGGATGTCCGACCCGCGGGGCGGCATGCTGTCGGCATGGAAATTCGCCACGCTCTCCACCGCGGCCGCACGGCCCGCGCCGGATCCAAGGGGGCGGCACTCGCGGTCCTGGCAACCGCTCAGCTCGTCATCGGGCTCGACTACTCCATCGTCAACGTCGCGCTGCCGGACATCGGCCGATCCCTCGGCTTCACCGACGGCACGGTCCAATGGGTCATCAGCGCCAAAACCATGACCTTCGGCGGCTTCCTGCTGCTCGGTGGCCGGGAGCCGCCGGACCTGCTCGGGCGGCGCCGCATGTCCATGGCCGCGCTCTCCTTGTTCGGACTGGCATCGCTGGCCGGAGGGCTCGCCCAGCACGCCGGTCTGCTGATCGCCGCCCGCGCCGCACAGGGCATCGGCGGGGCGGTGCTCTTCCCGTCCACCCTCTCGCTGGTGAACACGACCTACGAGGAAGGACGCGAGCGCAACCGCGCGATCGCGGTGTGGGGCTCCGCCGGCGCCGGCGGCCTGTCGCTGGGCGTGCTGGCGGGGGGCGTGCTGACCGGGCTGCGCGAGGGGCTCGCGAGCCTGCTGGAGCGCTCCGGATTCGAGGTCGTCGGACAGGCCGGCGACGCGGCGGGGCTGCTCGCGCTGGCCCGCGAGCACCACCCGGAGCTGCTGATCGTCGACATCCGCATGCCCCCGACCTACTCCACCGAAGGTCTGGAGGCCGCTCGGGTCATCCGCGGCGAGCTGCCTGAGGCCGGCATCCTGCTGCTCTCCGCGCACGTGGTCGTGGAGCATGCGACGGAGCTGCTGGCCGGCGGGCGTGGCGTCGGCTACGTCCTGAAACGCCGCGTCACCGATGTGGACGAGTTCGTCGACACTCTCGAGCGGATCAGCCGGGGAGGGTCGGTGGTCGACCCAGCCCTGGTGCAGGAGCTGGTCGCCGCGCGCCGCAGGGACGATCCGCTGGCCGTGCTGACCGCCCGCGAGCGCGAAGTGCTCGGGCTCATGGCCGAGGGACGGTCCAACGCCGGCATCGCCCGCAGGCTGTGGGTCACCGAGGGCACGGTCGAGAAGCACGTGCGCAGCATCATGGCCAAGCTCGCCCTGCCCGAGACCGACGACGACCACCGCCGGGTCCTGACCGTGATCGCCTACCTGGAGACCAGGTAGAGGCACCACCGGTGCGCGGCTGGCGCGGGGTGTGCAGCTGGCGGGGGCCGCGCGGGGTGTGCAGCTGGCGGGGGCCGCGCGGGGTGCGCGGCTGGCGGGGGCCGCGCGGGGTCGGGATCGCTACGTGCCGGCACCATCGGGGAGGGCCGCGGTTGCCCGGTCCAGCGCCGCGCCGGAGCGGACCGCCTCCATGACCGCCTGGGCAAGCTCCGCCCCGACCCGCGTCACCGGCCCGGCGAACGGGACCAGCGCACCCGGCGGGCAGGCCACGCAAACCGAATCAGTGGCCGTGCCGGTCGCGTAGCCCTCCGCGTTCGCCGCCAGGACCCTCGCTGCCGCCAGCGCCTGAGCCTTGGCCTCCACCGCTGTCTGAACCGCGTTCACCAGTCCCGCGTCCGTCAGCGGCTCGCCCACCACCACCAGCAAGTTGATCGTCCCCACAGCCGGCGCCAGGTAAGGCCGGTCCCCGGCAGGCAGCCCGCCCCGGCGCCCGCCCGTCGGCTGCCCGGCCGGAGCCTGGAACCCCGCTGCCTGGAACCCCGCGGCCTGGGGCCGCCCGCCAACAATCGGCGGAGCGGTCAGCTCCTCGGCGCCGCGGCGGGTGGTCGGCGGCGGGGTCGGCACCAGGCGAGGGCGGCTGCCGGCGGCCGCGAGGGCGTGGCCGACGCCGACGGTCGCGACCGATCGGGCGCCGCCCACTTCGGCGCCTTGGAACCTCGCCACCCGCGCCGCCGTCAGCATGCCGACTACCGGAGCCGGCAGGTCGGCGGATTCCTTCAGCAGGTGGACCTCTGGGTCGGTGCGCACGTACGGCCGCTCGACCTCGAGGTCGAGCCAGGTGCGCACCCACCCGAGACCCCCGCCGAGCACCGCCGAGGAGATGCATCGGTACGGCGATCCGAGGTCCACCACCAGGCGCTGGCCAGCTCCGGACAGTGTCGGCCGCAGGGCGAGCACCGCCGCGCCGGTCACCGGCCGCCCACCTGCACCAGGCTCGCCAGCACCTGGCGCAGCGCCGCCACCAGCCGGGCGTTCTCCCCGGGATGGCGCACTGCGACACGCAGGTGGTCGCCGCCGAGCCCCGGGAACGTGTCGGCCCGGCGCACGGCGATACCCCGCGACGCCAGGCCCGCACGCGCGGCCGGGCCATCCGGCACGCGCAACAACAGGAAGTTCGCGGCCGACGGCCACACCCGCACCCCAGGAAGCGCGGCCAGCCCGGCGGCGAGCTCCGCCCGCGCCGCCGCGACCCGACGCGCGATCGCCGTCGCCTCCGCCCCAGCCGACGCCGCCGTGCGGCGAGCCCAGGCGGTCAGCGCCGCGCAGGCCAGTGCATTCACGCTCCACGGCTGCCGGGCTGCGCGGGCCGCCGCGATGATCTCCGGCGGCGCAAGCAGGTAGCCGGCCCGCACTCCCGGCAGCGACCACAGCTTTGTCAGGCTGCGCACCACCACGAGCCCAGGGACCTCGCTCGGCCAGTCCCGGCGACCGGGATCGGTGCCTGGGCCAGCCTCTGCCCGGCCCGTCCCGGTCTCGCGCTCGGCCCCGCCCGTCCGGGTCTCGGGCTCCACCCGGCCCGCCGGGGCCCCGCGCCCGACCCCTCTCGTCGGGGTCCCACGCCCGACCCCGCCGGACAGGGCTCCGCGCCCGACCCCTCTCGTCTGGGCCCCGCGCCCGACCCCGCCGGCTGGGGTCCCGCGCCTGGCCCGGCCGGCCAGGGACTCGGGCTCACCGGGCACCAGCTCCATGAATGCCTCGTCGACCACGAGCACGCGGCCCTGCCGGGCCAGCTGGGTCACGAGGGCGGCGGGGTCGAGGGTGCCAGTCGGATTGTTGGGATTGCCGACCACCACCAGATCCGCATCCCCTGGCACGGCCGAGGGGTCGAGTGTGAAGTCATACGGAGCCCGGAACGCTCGCTCGACCCGGTGTCCCACCGCACGCAGCGCGGCCTCCGGCTCGGTGAAGGACGGGTGGACGACCACCGCCTTGCTTGGCCGCAGCACGCTCGCCAGCAGCCAGAACGCCTCGGCGCTTCCGTTGGTGGCGATGACCTCATCCGGCGAGCGGCCGTGCCTGGCGGCGAGCGCGGCCAGCGTCTCCCGCTCGTCCGGATAGGACCCGACCCTGCCGAGCGCAGCCGCCATCGCCTCGCGCAACCACTCCGGCGGACCCTCGGCCACCACGTTGACCGCGAAGTCGACCTGCCCTGGCGCCGCCATGCCGTCGCCATGAACCCTGAGCTCGCCGAGTCCGGGCGGGGCGGGCGGCCCCGGGGAGACTTGAAGACCCGGCTGGGCGGGCGGCCCCGGGGCGACCGGGGAGTCGGGCGGGGCGGGCGGCCCCGGGGAGGCCCGGGAGTCGGGCGGGGTTGGTCCAGGGGCGAAGCTTGCGGTGGGAGGGGCGGCTGGGGGGGCGGGCCAGGGTGGGACAGGGAGGCCGGGCGGCATGCGGGCGGGTCGGTGGGTGAGGTCGATAGGCTGCCCGGCGACGACGAGCACGACCTGCTGGGCTTGCTCGGCCAGCGCCTGGGCCGCCTCGCCGGCGAGGTCGAGGTAGCGGCGCATCGCGGCACCGAGCGGCACGACACCGAGTCCACTCTCCTCCGCAACGACCACGGTCAGCCCTGCCCGCTCCATCGCTTCACGCGCGAACGCCCGCACGCTCTCCAACGCACGCTCGTACGCGGCCTGTCCCTCCACGCCCAGTGGGGCGACGGATTCGTCGGTCCAGAGGCGCTCCTCGCGCATGCGCCGCGCGAGCCAGGGCGCGATCCCGTCGACGAGCAGCGTCTCGTGCGGCGCCACGAGCCCGCGTGCCGGGTCGTCATCGCAGACGGTGCGCCAGCCGGCGGGGCGGCGGGAGCGGTGCTGCTCGATCCGCTCCGCCATCTCAGGATCCGACCCGCTGCCGGTGCCCAGGTAGCATACGGGCGCGCCCGCCGCGGCGGCGATTTGCTCGGCCACCTCGCTCTTGCCGCTGCGGACGCCGCCGAGGACCAGGACGAGGGGCATCAGCCGGCGTGCCCGTGATCGTGTGGATGGAAGTGCGGCACGGCGGCCTGCGCAACCTTGTGCTCGAAGCCGGGCAAGGCGATCCTGTGCACGCACAGATCGCAGTTCATCCGCGGGTCACCGTCGATCGCCTCGCGGTAGCGCTCCAGGACGAGCCCGGCGACGGCATCGCAGGACCCGAGGTGGCCGGCGACGCGCAGGTCGATATCCGGTTGCGAGGCGGCGAACTCAGCGCACTGGGCGTGCACCCGCTGCTCCAGCCGGCCGCCGAACAGCAGGTACGGCAGAGCCACGATCCGCCGCGCGCCGAGCCGACGGCACCGCTCCAGACCTTCGGGCACGCGGGGGCCGGTGATGCCGGCGTAGCAGACCTCGACCAGGGGCCACGGGCGGCCCTCCCACAGGAGGCGGCCGAGCTTGGCGGTGTCGGCGTTGGCGTCCGGATCGGAGGCGCCCCTTCCGACCAGCAGCACCGCCGTATCGCGGCGCGCGCTGGGCGGCACAGCGGCGGCCAGGCGCTCGTCGATCAATGACAGCAGGGTCGGATGCAGCCCGAGGTCGCGCCCGTAGCGGAAGCGCACACCCGGATGCTCCAACCGCAGGCGAGCGATCAGGGCGGGGATGTCGTTCTTGGCGTGCCCTGCGGCGAGCAGCATCAGCGGCACCACGACGATGTCATCGACGCCGGCACCGACCAGGCCGGCGGCCGCCGACGCGACCGGTGGCATGGACAGCTCGATGAAGCCACCGGCCGCCGGCAGGCCCGGGGCGAGCGCCCGCACCCGCTCGACCAGGGCAAGCAGCTCGCGGGCTCCAGCACGGTCCCTGCTGCCGTGGCCAGCCATCAGCAGCGCCGGCGTCATGCCGGAGTTCACGGTCCCTCCCAGTAGAGCAACGCGTTGAGTGCCGCGGCCGCCACCGCTGAGCCGCCCTTGACGCTCCGGTTGGTCACCGCCGGCAGCGGGCTGCCGGCCAATGCCCGCTTGGCCTCGACCGCCCCCACGAACCCGACCGGCAACCCGATCACCAGCGCTGGCCCGGCGTCCACCGCGAGCAGCGCCTCCAATGCCGTCGGCGCGCAACCGATCACCCAGACCGCCCCGCATCCGACCTCTCGTGCGGCCGCCCGCACCCCGGCGGCCGCCCGGGTGCCGCCACCGGGCACCTCCGCGAGGTCGAGGGCGCACAGGGTGGCGCGGGTGGTGATCGCCGCAGCGACCATGCGGGCGTCGACGACGACGGGCGCGCGGGCGCGGAGGGCGGCCAGCCCCGCCTCGAGCGCGCCTTCGTCGAGCACGAGGTCGTCCGCGTAGGAGGGATCGCCGGAGGCGTGCACGACCCGCTCGGCCACGGCGCGCGACAGCGGGCCAAGGCCGCTCAGGTCGACCAGCGACCGCAGGATCCGGTAGCTCTCGGACTCGATCGGATGCACCGCGCCCTGGTGACGCGCGCGAGGATCCGACCAGGGCCGCACGACCCCATTGCGGCGGGAGCCAGTGGACGTGGGTGTCGGATAGCCGCGAGGGGTCACCATGCGGCCGGCGATCATGCGGGTCTGGCTGGAGCCGACCACCACGGTGGTGGTCATGCCGACGCGGGTCGGGTCGAGGTCACCCAGAGTGGTCAGGACCACCCGCTGCCCGGTCCGGTAGGCGTCGGTGACGAGCCCGACAGGGGTGCCGGGCTGGCGATGATCCAGCAGCAGTCGCCTGGCCGCTTCGAGCTGCCATCGGCGATCGGCGCTTCGGGGGTTGTAGAGCGAGATCACGAAGTCGCCGGCGGCGGCCGCCTCGAGCCTCCGCCGGATCTCTGGCCACGGCGTGAGCAGGTCGGAGAGCGAGATAGTGCAGTGGTCGTGGCCGAGCGGCGCGCCGAGCAGGGCGGCCGCGGCCAGCGCCGCTGTGACGCCGGGCACGCCGATGACCTCGACCTCCGGCGGCGCGATGGCGAGCGCCGGCGAGGCCATGCCGTAGACACCGGCATCGCCGCCGCTGACCAGGGCGACTGCCGCGCCCTTGGCTGCCTCCGCGACCGCGAGCCGGCTCCGCTCCAGTTCACCGCCGATCGTGGATGCGGCGACCCGGGTACCTGGCCGCAGGAGGCCGCGTATCCGGTCGACGTAGCGGTCCAGGCCCACCACGAGCTCACAGCGGGCCAGCGCCTCGCGCGCCAGCGGCGGGAGCAGATCGCGGTCGCCGGGCCCGGTGCCGACCACGTACAGGCGTCCGCGCGGGTGCAGGCGCGCGACCGCGACCGTCACCCGCTCGCCCTTGCGCTTGGGAACGACCAGCGAGCCGGGCCCGGTGGCGAGCGCCGCGGCCTCGGCGACGCTCGGCGTCCCCATCGCTTGGGCGACCACTGCCGACGGGTTCGGCACGCTGACGCGCGCCAGCGTCTGGCTCGCGTGGAAGCGCAAGGGCCAGCCGCGCTCGCCGGCCACCTGCCGCAGGCCTGGTTCGTCCTTCTTGGCATCCACGCTGGCCAGGGCGGTGACCGAAGTGGCGGCCAGGCCCGCCTCCGCCAGGGCCTGGTCGATCAGCTCGGCCATCTCGGCGGCGGGCGCGCCGCTGCTGCAACCGGCGCCGACGACCAGCGACGGTGGCCGATACACCACCGCCGGGCGCGGCGGGTCGAGCAGCCGGTCGGTGATCAGCAGGCACGGCGGCCGTGGTTGGCCCGCTCGCACCACGGCCTCGGGGAGCGGTGGCAGCGGCCAGCGCTGGTCGCTCACCAGGGTGACGTCGTCGCCGGCGATCATGGCGGCGGCCACCGCCGCCATGTCGGACCCGGGCTCGACGCCGAAACCGAGATCGGCGCCGAGCTCGTCGAGCGCCGGCAGTCCGAGCGCCTCGCTGGCGGTGGTGATAACCGGGATGGCACCCAGTGCCTCGGCGACGCGGGCAGCCAGCCGATTGCCCCCGCCGCCGTGGCCTCCCGCCAGCGCCACCGCGAAGCGGCCGGCATCGTCCACGCAGACCAGGCCGGGATCGCGGTCCTTGCGGTCCAGCAGCGGCGTCACCAGCCTGACCGTGATGCCCGCCGCCATGAACGCGACCACACCGTCGCACTCCGACCAGGCCGTGCGCAGCGCCGGTCCCGGCCCCCCCGGGTAGGCGCGCGCGTCCGGCCACGCGCGCTCCAGGTGAGCGGCCAGCGACTCGCCGCTCTGGGTCGCCCACACCAGCCCGATCACGGCCGCACCCCGGTGACCTCGATCATGGCCGCCCCCCGCTGACCAGGTAGACCGGGTTGGTGGCCAGTGACTCGCGGTGGCCTGCCGTGAGCTCGAAGCGGGAGGCCTGGAGGCGGACGGTCTGCACGTCCATGCCCGCCGACGCCAGCGACCGGGCCGCGAGCAGGACCCGCTCTGGTCGGGCGTGGCCGCCGGCGCCGGTGAGCGCGACCACCACCGTGCGGCGGGCGCTGCCGGCCACCAGCCGGAGGATGGGCTCCAGCGCGCCGCCGCTGCCGCCGACGAAGACCCCGTCCGGGGCTGGCAGGGCGGCGAGCGCGTCGGGGGCCGTGCCGTCGACCACCCGCACGGCAACGCCGTGACGGGCGGCGTTGGCGGCCACCAGCTTGCACGCGAGGGGGTCGCGATCGACGGCGATCACGGCGGCGCCCAGCCGCGCGCACTCGATCCCGACCGAGCCGCTGCCGGCGCCGACGTCCCACACCAGGTCTCCGACACCAGGCCCGAGCCTGGCGAGCACCAACGCGCGCACCTCGGATTTGGTGATCATGCCGTCGCGGTGCTCGAAGGCCGCCTCCGGCAGCGCCCAGTGCACCGGAGTCCGGCGCGACGGCCAGGCGCCACCCTTGCCCACCGGGACGGCGCGGCGCTCGTCGAGCACGAGCACGACGTTGGGATCGGCCCAGCGCGCGGCCTGGATGGCGGCGGGCTCGCCCTCGACCACGCGCTGGTCCGGCTCACCAAGGCGCTCGGCCACCAGGAGACGCCTGCCGCTGCCGCCGAGCCGCTCGGCCAGCTCCGCGGGACCAAAGCCCGGCTGGGTGAGCACCGCCACCTTCGGGTGCGCCAGGCACGCGTTCACGGCCGGCTTCGGGTCGCGGCCGTGGGCCGTCACGACCAGCGCGTCGTCCCACGGCAGCCCGGCCGCGGCGAATGCGGCGGCCACCGCCGACACCGAGGGCAGCACTTCGAGGCGGTGCCTCCCGAACCGTTCGGCGAGCGCGCGGACCACGCCGAAGAACCCCGGGTCGCCGGACGCCAGCACCACGCTCGGGCCGCTGGCGGCGGCGAGCTCGGCCAGCGCCGGCCCGAGGTCACCGGTCAGCTCGACGATCCGCGGCCCGGATGTGGCGCGGACTGGCGAGGGCGCCAGGGACCCGGGCACCGCCGGCACCGACCTCGCCGGGCCCGGTGCCTCCCGGCCCGGTGGCTCCCGGCCCGGTGCCTCCCGGCCCGGTGCGAGGCCGGCGGCGGCCAGGTGGCGGCGGGCGCCCACGACGAGGGTGGCGGCGGCCAGGCGCGCGGCGACCCGGTGGTCGAGCGGACACGGGCCCATGCCGATGACCGTGACGCGGGGCTGCACCCTGGAGACCGTCATCGGCGGACCTCCGGGCGGTCGGCGGTTGCGGCGCGACCACCTCGGGGCCGAGACCGACCCACCGGGTCGAGCGACTCGAAGTCCACCATGACCACCTCGACGTCGAGCCGGTGCTCGCAGAATCGCGAGAGGTTGTCCGCCACCCGGTCGCAGAGCAGGTCGCACGGCGCCGTCAGCCCGGCGGCCACCCACAGCTCGTGGGCGTGGCGTGCGGTGTTGGCCCGTCCGACCGCGGCGACCAGCTCCGGGTCGCCGCCGGCGTCCGCGGTCAGGCAGGCGAGCAGATCCGGTTCGACCCGCGAGCGGGTCCAGTGGGTCATCATCACGCCGGCGCCGAGCTTGGCGAGCTTGCCCGCCATTCCCACGAAGACGCAGCGGCGCAGGTCGCGGGCGACCGCCCGCCGCAGCGCGTGACCGGTGAAGTCGCCGACCTCGACGAAGCTGACCTCGTCGAGGTCGGGGTGCAGGCGCATGGCCGCGCGCTCGGTACGGCCGCCGGTCGACAGCACGACCGTGTCGAGGCCTTCGGCCGCGATCACGTCGATCGCCTGCTCGACGCTGGCGCGCCAGGCCGAGGTGGAGAACGGCCGCACGATCCCGGTGGTGCCGAGGATCGAGATGCCCCCGATGATCCCGAGCCTCGGGTTGGTGGTCTTGCGGGCCATCAGCTCGCCGCCGGGCACGCTGACCACCGCCAGCGCGCCGCGGACGGTGAGACCGACCACCTCGCCGACGGCGGCGGCGATCTGGCGGCGGGGCACGGGATTGATCGCTGGGCCGCCCAGCTCCAGGCCGAGGCCCGGCCTGGTCACGGTGCCGACCCCCTCGCCGCCCTCGAGCCGCAGGCCGGGCTCGGCAAGGAGGCTGAGGCGGACGGTCAGGTGGGCGCCGTCGGTCACGTCCGGATCGTCGCCGGCGTCCTTGACCACGACCGCCTCCGCCCACCCGTCGCCCAGCTCGCAACGGGCCACGGGGAAGGCGACCCGCCGGCCCGACCCGGGCAGGCCGATCTCGACCCGTTCTTGCGGCCGGCCGCTCACCAGCGCGGCCGCGGCAGCTTTGGCCGCCGCGGCGGCGCAGGTCCCCGTCGTCCAGCCGGTCCGCAGGGTCCGCGCCGCCACCCTGGCCGTCCGGGGCAGCTCCGGCTCGCGGAGGTGCGGAGGGTCGTCATGCCCGGGCATCGGGGACCTCCTCCGAGATCGCCCGAGCCCGGCGGAACTCGTGGCTGAACGCGGGGTGATACAGATTGGAACGGTGCCGGTCGCCGCCGGCGTCCGCCAGCGCCGGCCCGACCAGCACCAGCGCCTGCTTGTGGATGCGGGCCGCTCGGAGCCGCTCGGCCAGGCTCCCGAGCGCACAGCGGATCACCACCTCGTCGGGCCAGCTGGCGCGGTACACCACGGCGCAGGGCGTCTCCGGTGGGTAGCCGCCGGCCTCGAGCTCGGCCTGGAGCGCGCGCGGGCGCGAGCAGGAGAGGAACAGCGCCATGGTGGCCTGGGAGCGAGCCAGCTCGCGGACCTGCTCGCGCGCTGGCATCGAACTGGAGGTGCGGGTCGCCAGCCGGGTGAGCACGACCGACTGCGCGACTCCGGGAATGGTCAGCTCGCGTCCGACCGCGGCCGCGGCGGCGCCCAGCGACGAGACTCCCGGGACGATCTCCCACGGGAGGCCACGCCGGTCGCACTCGGCGATCTGCTCCTGGATGGCGCCGTAGAGGCTGGGGTCGCCGGAGTGGACGCGCGCCACCACCAGCTGCTCAGCCACGGCCCGGTCGTAGACCTCGATGACCCGCTCCAGCGTCAGTGCCGAGGAGTCCAGCAGCTCGGCCGATGGCGATGCGTGAGCGAGCACGTCCGGGCTGACCAGGCTGGCGGCCCAGACCACCACGTCGGCGGCCGCGATCGCCGCGGCCCCCCTGAAGGTGAGCAGGTCGGCGGCGCCCGGCCCAGCGCCCACGAACCAGACTCTCGGGCGGTCCGGCCCGACACGGGTCTCCGGCCGCCCCGGCCGGCCGCCGGCCTGGATCCGGGTCACCGGGCTCACGGCCCGGACCCCCTCGCGGGGCGCTCTGGCAGCGCGATCACGGTCGACAGGTATGGACCCGGGCGGCCCCGGAGCTCGGCGGCGGGCCGGATCGTCTCCCCGGGCAGTCCCAGCCGCGCACCGTACAGCGCGTTCCCCAGCCGGCCGCTGGCAGCCAACGCGTCCACGATCTCGGGCAGGTGGCGGCCGCCCTTGTAGCAGACCACGGTGTCGAAGCTGGCCAGCGCCTCGGCCAGCGGCGCGGTACCCGCCGCCAGCGGCAGCAGCGCCAGGCGCTCGTGCCCCTCGACCAGCACGGTGCCGCTCCGAGCGGCCAAGTCCTGCATGGCGGTCACGCCGGGCACCACCTCGACCGACCGCTCGCCGACCAGCTCGCGCACGGTGGCGGCCAGGTACGCGAAGGTCGAGTACACGCCCGGGTCCCCCAGCGTGGCGAACGCGGCCACCCTCCCGGCCGCCACGACCTCGGCCACCGCCGCGCCCGCGCGACCCCAGCTCGCCTCCCGGCCGGATGCGTCGCCCGCCAGCGCGAACGCCAGCCGGCGGACCCTGGCGGGGTCGGCGTAGGCGAGCACGACCGTCTCGGCCCTCCCCGTCTCACCGGTATCGCCGACCGGGACGAACACGGCGTCGGCCCGGCGGAGCGCCCTGATTCCCTTCACCGTCAGCAGCTCGGGGTCGCCAGGACCGACACCCACGCCGATCAGCCGCCCGCCCATGCGACCGCCTCCTTCCGGGCGGCTGCCACCAGCCGCGCTGGCACCCCCGGGAAGGCCGCCCAGTGGGTGTGCAGGTAGCTGGCGTGGACGCCGCCGACCACGAATCCCTCCGGTCGGCCGCCGTCGAGCACCCATGCCGGGTCGGCGCCCGCGGCTGGCCCGACCCGCGAATAGTGGAATTCGTGGCCGCGGATCTTGAGGCCGGGCCCGGCCAGGACGGATGGCACGGTGGCCTCGGCGCGCCGGTACCCGAGGGTGAGACGGCTGGTGATGCGCCCGTCCGCCGGGAGCACGCCGCACATGGGATGGCCGTCGAGGGTGCGCGCCAGGTAGAGGAGGCCTCCGCACTCCGCGACCACGGGCCCGCCGTCCTCGGCGAAGCGTCTCACCGCCGCTCGGAGCCGCTCGTTGGCGGCGAGCGCCTCGGCGTGCGTCTCCGGAAACCCGCCGCCGAGGTACAGCCCGGCGACCCGCTCGGCCAGGGACTCGTCAGCGGTCGGGTCGACGGGCACCAGCTCGGCCCCGCCGGCCTCCAGCAGCTCCAGGTTCTCCTGATAGGTGAAGGTGAACGCCGGTCCCGACGCGACCCCGATCCGCACGGCGCCGGACCGGACGCTCGGGTCACCCGACGGGGGATTCCAGGGAGAGATGGGAAGGGGCGGTGCGGCGGCGGCGATCGCCGCCACGGCGGGAAGGTCGCACGCCTCGGTGAGCGCGGCCGCCAGCGCGGTCACGGTCCGGTGGGCGGCCAATCGCCGTTCGGCGGCGGGAACGAGGCCGAGGTGCCGCTCGGGCGTGGCCAGCGCCGCCCGGCGGCGCAGCACGCCGAGCACGGGCACGCCGAGCGGGTCGAGCGCCTCGCGCAGCGACGCCTCGTGCCGGTCGGAGGCGACCCGGTTGAGGATCAGCCCCGCGACGCCGACGCCGGGGTCGTAGCTGGCGAAGCCGTGGACGACCGCGGCGACCGACCGCGCCACCGCGGAGCAGTCCACCACCAGCAGCACCGGTGCCAGCAGCAGCTTGGCGACCTGAGCGGTCGACGCCAGCTCCCCCGCCCCGGCGGCACCGTCGAACATGCCCATGACCCCCTCGACGATCGCCATGTCCGCGCCGGCGGCGCCGTGGACGAACAGCGGCGCGATCATCTCCGTTCCGGAGAGGAACGCATCGAGATTGCGGCCTGGCCGTCCGGTCGCCACCGCGTGATAGGACGGGTCGATGAAGTCCGGGCCGACCTTGAAGCCGGCGACCCTGCGCCCGTGGCCGGCGAAGGCGGCCATCAGGCCGGTCGCCACGGTGGTCTTGCCCACCCCGGAGTGGGTTCCCGCCACGACCACCCTGGCGGTCATGAAAAGGTCTCCAGCATCCCGCTCACCACTCGATCCCCCGCTGGCCGCGGATGCCCCGGTCGAAGGGATGCTTGAGCTTGCGCATCTCGGTGACGAGGTCGGCGATCTCGATCAGCGCGGCGGGCGCGTCGCGGCCGGTCACGACCACGTGCTGGAAGCCGGGGCGGCGACGCAGCACCTCGACCACCTCGGCGGTGTCGACCCAGCCGAACGACATCGGATAGGTGAACTCGTCGAGGATCACCACGTCGTATGACTGGTCGTCGATGCGCCGCTTGACTTCCTCCCAGCCCTCGCGGGCGAGGTCTGCGGACTGCTCGAGGTCGCGGGAGACCCAGGTCCAACCGTCGCCCATACTTTCCCAGGCGATGTTCCCGAGCCGCTCGGCGGCCTGCCGCTCACCGATGCGCCACTTGCCGGACTTGACGAACTGGTAGACGCCGACCCGGTAGCCACGGGCCCAGGCGCGCAGCATGATGCCGAACGAGGCGGTCGACTTCCCCTTGCCATGCCCGGTGTTGACGATCAGCAGCGGGTGGTCCCGCCGCGCGCGCCGCACGGGCTCGCGCGGGGCCGGGGCCTGGCCGGCGCGCCGGACGGGCTCGCGCGGGGCCGGGGCCTGGCCGGCGTCGTGGGTCATGCGACCCGCCTCCTTGGCGAGCGGGTGCCCGCCCCCGAACCGGGGCGGGCGGTGCCACCGGTGACGGCGCGGACCAGCCCGGCGAGCGGCTGAGCGGCGAGCCCCCCCAGGCCGACGCACGGGCCGGAGAGGGCGCGCGCGAGCGCAGCGGCAAGCCCGAGCCGCACGACGGCGTCCTCGGTGTCGACCACGATCGCGGCGACGCCCCTGTCGGCGAGCGCCCGCGCCTCAGCCATCGCGGCCGCGACGGGATGCGCCGCGGGGCCCGCACCGGAAGCGGAAGGCCGACCGACGGCGTTGGCGCGACCGTCGGTGACGACGACCAGCAGGGGGCGCCTCCTCGGGTCACGGGTCGCCTCGGCGGCGAGCAGCATCCTGGCCCGGGCCAGGCCGGCGTCCAGCGGGGTCCGGCCGCCGGTGGGCAGGAGGGCGAGGCGGCGGGCGGCCAGCTCGACGCTGGCCGTGGGCGGGAGGAGCACCTCGGCTCCAGCGCCCCGGAACGTCACCAGCCCGACCTTGTCACGTCGCTGGTAGGCGTCGAGGAGCAGCGACAGCACCGCTCCCTTGGTCGCCGTCATGCGTCGCCGCGCCGCCATGGACCCGCTCGCGTCCACCAGGAACAGCACGAGGTTGCCTTCGCGCCCCTCCCGCACCTGCCAGCGGAGGTCGCCCGCTCGAACCCGCAACCGCGGGCCGAAGGCTGAGGCCGGGGACGGGGACGGGAGGGCGGCGGAGCGGATGGTGGCGGCGAGGGCGAGGGTGGCGTCCTCGGGCCGGTCCGCGCGGTCGCTGAGGGGGTGGCCCTGGTAGGTCTCGGCGCGGCTGCGGCGCCCCCACGCTCCGGCGCCGGTGCCGGCCAGCTCGACCCAGATCGGGGTGAAGGTCTCGCCAGGAGCGGCCACCGGCTGCGATCCGGCGCCCACCCGGCCCGCACCTGACCCACCGGTGCCGGTCGAGGATGACGCCCCGTGCCCGGCCCCGGCAGCTCCGGCATCGCCGTCGGACGCGCCGGCGAGGGGCTGCCGGGCGTCGCCCGACCCACCGGCGGCCGTTCCGGCAGCGCCCCGCGCCCCGGCCGGCGAGGGGGCGGGGCCGGCCGGCGCGCCGGCCGGCTGCAGCCTCCCGTCGCCCATATCGGAGGACCCGGTGCCATCCCCATCGGACGGGAAGGGGCCGTCACCCGAGCCCCCGGCCGGTGGCGAGCCCCGGCCGGGGCCCGGTGGCTCCGGCTGCTCCGCGAGCACGCGGTCCAGCTCGTCCTCGTCCAGGCCGGGGGCGTCCATGGGGCCGCGACGGCGCCGGTGCGGCAGCGCGAGCAGCGCCGCCCTGCGCACGTCGGCGAGCTCGACGGCGGCGCGCCCCTCCCAGGCGGCGAGCGCCAGCGCGGTCTTGGCCGTCACGATGTCGCCGCGCAGGCCGTCGATGGCGAAAGCGGCGCAGACAGCGGCGATCCGCTGGAGTAGCTGGTCGTCCAGCCGCACACCAGGCAACCGCCGGCGCGCCGCCACGATCCGCTCGGTCAGTGCCGCGTCGGGAGCCGCCCAGGCGGCCGCGAAGCCGCCGGGATCGGCTTCGTAGGCCAGGCGGCGGCGGATCACCTCGACCCGCTCGCCGGGATCGGCGTTGCCGCGGATCTCGACGGTGACGCCGAAGCGGTCCAGCAGCTGCGGGCGCAGCTCGCCCTCCTCGGGGTTCATGGTGCCGACCAGTAGGAAGCGAGCGGCGTGGTGGACGCTCACGCCCTCCCGCTCGACGTAGTTCACGCCGAGCGCGGCGGCGTCCAGGAGCAGGTCGACGAGATGGTCGCCGAGCAGGTTCACCTCGTCCACGTAGAGGACACCGCGGTGGGCGGCGGCCAGCAGACCCGGCTCGAAGCCGCGCCGTCCCTGGGTCAGCGCGCGCTCGAGGTCGAGGGAGCCCGCGACGCGGTCGGTGCTGGCGCCGACCGGCAGCTCGACCAGCGGCGCGGGGCGAGAACGCCGCGGCGCTCCATGCGGGTGCGGCCCAGCGGGGCAGTCGGGGTCGGGCGCCCAGGGGTCGCAGTTGAACGGGCAGCCGTCGATGACCTGGATCTGGGGCAGCAGCCGGGACAGCCCGCGAACCGCCGTCGACTTCGCGGTGCCCTTCTCTCCCCGGACCAGCACCCCGCCGACCGCTGGGGAGGCGGCGTTGAGCAGCAGTGCGAGCAGCAGGTCCGCCTGCCCGACCAGCGCGGAGAACGGGAACGGCGGCCGACTCATGCGTGTCCCTCCTGGCGTTCTTCGAGCTCGCCTTCCAGCTCGAGGTAGACGGAGCGTAGACGCTCGAACAGATGTTCGCCCGGGCTCGTCCACAACCCCCTGTCGATCGCTTCCAGCAGCCGCTCGGCGACCGCGCGCAGCGCCCACGGGTTGGACCGCCGCATGAACTCGGCGGTGCTCTCATCCAGCACGTAACGCTCGGTGACCGCTCGGTAGACCCAGTCCTCGACCGCTCCGGTGGTGGCGTCGTAGCCGAACAGGTAGTCGACGGTGGCGGACAGTTCGAAGGCGCCCTTGTAGCCGTGGCGTGCCATGGAGGCGATCCAGCGGGGATTGACGACCCGGGCTCGGACGACACGGCGGATCTCCTCGGCGAGCCCTCGGGTGCGCACGCGCGCGGGATCGGCGGAGTCGCCGAGATAGGCACGCGGCTCCACGCCGCCGGCGGCGCGCACCGCCGCGACCATCCCGCCGTGGTACTGGAAGTAGTCGTCGGAGTCGAGCAGGTCGTGCTCCTGGGTGTCGACGTTCTTGACCACCGCTCGGACCCTGGAGAGGTTGGCCCGCATCGCCTCCGCCGCCGCCTCGCCGTCGAGCCCGCGCCCGTAGGCGTAGCCGCCCCAGACCTCGTAGACCTCGACCAGGTCGGCCTGGCTCCGCCAGTTGCGGGCGTCGATCAGCGGCAGCAGGCCGGCGCCGTAGGCGCCCGGCTTGGACCCGAAGACGCGGGTCGTGGCGCGCCGCCAGCCGACGCCAGCGGCGCGTTCGGCCCTGGCGTGCTTGGCGACGAAGTTGCACCCGTCGGGCTCGTCCAGAGCCGCGACCATGGTGATGGCGTCGTCCAGCAGCGCGATCAGGTTCGGGAAGGCATCGCGGAAGAAGCCGCTGATCCGCACGGTCACGTCGATCCGCGGCCGGCCGAGCCGCTCGGTGGGAACGATCTCCAGCCCGGTCACACGGCGGGACTCGGGGCTCCAGACCGGTCGCACGCCGAGCAGGGCCAGCACCTCGCCGATGTCGTCTCCGCCGGTGCGCATGGCCGAGGTGCCCCACACCACGATGCCGACCGTCTCCGGGTAGGCCCCCTCCTCGTCCAGGTAGCGGCGCAGCAGATCGTCCGCGAGCCGCTCGCCGGTCGCCTGCGACAGCTCGGAGGGCAGCGCCTTGGGATCGACCGAGTAGAAGTTCCGGCCGGTGGGCAGCACGTTGACCAGCCCGCGGGTGGGTGAGCCGGAGGGGCCGGCCGGCACGAAGCGCCCATCGAGCGCGCGCAGCACGCTGGTGATCTCATCGCCGGTCCTGGCGAGTCTGGGCACCACTTCACGGGCCGAGAATTCGAGCGACCCGCGCACGCCGGGGTCCTGGACGCCGAGCACCGACATGGTGACCGGGCCCGCCGCGGAGGCTTCCCATCCCCTGGCCTCCATGGCCTCCAGCAGCGCCCGGGAAGCGTCCTCCAGCCGGTCCACCAGGTCGGAGCCGGTCACCGCCGGGCCCTGGAAGCGATCCAGGAGCGCGGCCGGGACCTCCCCGACCTTGGAGCCAGGGGCCTCCAGCAGCGCCGGCTCGTCCAGACCGAAGGCGCTCGCGACCGCGCGGCGCAGCCCCTGGACCTGCCCGGCGCCGAGCCGCAGGATCGCGGCGAGCAGGCCGAGGCGCTGCTCGCCGCCTGGCTCGGAGCCGAGCACGTGCAGCCCATCGCGGATGCGGGCGTCCTTGATCTCGCAGAGGTAGCCGTCCAGGTGCAGCACGAACTCGTCGAAGTCGCCGGGGAGCGCGTCGACGCCGAGGTCCATGTGCAGCTCGGCGGCTCGGACCAGCTCCCAGATCCGCGCTCTGATCTCGGGCAGCTTGGCGGGGTCGAGCGCCCGCACCTGAGCGTGCTCGTCGAGCAGCTGCTCGAGACGGGCCAGGTCGTCGTAGGTCTCGCCACGCTGCATCGGCGGGATCAGGTGGTCGACGATGATCGCGTGCGCCCGCCGCTTGGCCTGGGTGCCCTCGCCGGGGTCGTTGACGATGAAGGGGTAGACGAGCGGCAGGGAGCCGAGCACCGCGTCAGGGGCACAGGTCGCCGACAGCGCCAGGCCCTTGCCCGGCAGCCATTCGAGCGTGCCGTGCTTGCCGAGGTGGACCACGGCGTCGGCGCCGAAGACACGGTCGAGCCACCAGTACGCGGCCAGGTAGTGGTGCGACGGAGGCAGGTCGGGATCGTGGTAGATGGCGATCGGGTTCTCGCCGAAGCCACGGGGCGGCTGGATCCCGAGGAACAGGTTCGCCGAGCGCAGGCCCGCCAGCACGATCGCGTCGCCGTCCACGTAGAGCTCGCCGGGCGGCTCCCCCCAGTGCCGGACCACCTGCTCGCGCAGGCCGGCGGCCAGCTCCGCGAACCAGGCGGCGTAACCGCCGGCGTCCACGCGGGCGGCGGCTCCGCCGAGCTGCCGCTCGGTCAGGAACTCGGTGTCGTGCCCGCCGGCGGCGATCAGCGCGTGGACCAGCCGGTCGCCCGCCGCGGCCAGCGCGACGCCCGGGTCGAGGCCCGCAGGCCCACCCGGCCCGGCCAGGCCACCGCGACCCGGGCCACCGCCATCCGGTTCGAGGTCCGCTGCCCCGATCGGCCCGGCGTCGCCGGTGAGGTCTCCGACCTGGTACCCGGCGTCGCGCATCGCGGCGAGCAGCCGCACCGCGCTGGCGGGGGTGTCGAGACCGACGGCGTTGCCGACCCTGGCATGCTTGGTTGGGTAGTTCGAGAGCATGATCGCCACACGCTTGTCCCGATTGGGGACCCGGCGCAGCCGAGCGAGCCGGGTGGCGATCGTCGCCAGCCTCGCGGCGCGCTCGGGATCGGCCTGGTAGATCATGACCTGGTCGGCGCCGTGCCGAGCAGTCCGGCCCCCGGCCTCCTCCAGCGGCTCCTTGAACGAGAACGGCACCCCGACGATGCGGCCGTCGAACTCCGGGATGGCGACTTGCATGGCGGCGTCGAGCGGCGACAGGCCGCCGTCGCTGGCGAGCCAGGCCGCGCGGCTCGAGGTGGCGCAGATGCCCTGCACGATCGGGACGTCGAGCGCCTCGAGCGCCGGGGCCTGCCATTCGGGCCAGTCCCCCGCGGCTCCGGCGGCTCGACCCGCCTCGAGCGCGTCCCCGGCCGTTGACCCGCCCGAGGCAAGCACCGTCACCACCAGCGCGTCCACGCGATGCTCGGCCAGCAGATCGCAGGCGGGGACCCTGCCCGACCTCCCGTCCGGCCGCAGCGAGTAGCAGAAGACGGGCAGCGGGTTGGCCCCGGCCGCCTCCAGGGCCTCGATCAGGACGTCGACGAAGGCGCTGTTGCCGCTCATCCAGTGGGCCCGGTAGAACACCACCCCGACGACCGGGCGGTCGGGCAGGTGGCGGTCCAGCAACTCCGGCCGGTACAGGCCCACCCCCGGCAGTTCAGCCGGCGGGTCGAAGCCGAAGCCGGTATACAGCAAGGTGTCGGCCACGAAGCGCAGCAGGTTGGCCATGTTGGCGACCCCGCCGTGGCGCAGGTACTCGAACGCCTCGGCGACCGCGCCGGCGGGAGCGGTGGAGGCGGCGGCCAGCTCGGCGTCCGGCTCCGCCTCGCCGCCGAACGCCAGCAGCGGCACGCCCGCGGCGGCGCAGCCGGCCGCCAGCGCGTCGAACCCCGCCTGCCACGCCCGGCGCCCACCGAGCAGCCGCACCAGCACGGCGCGGGGAGCGTCCGCCAGGTACCCGGCGACCAGCTCGCCGGGGTCGCCGCCGGACGAGGGGTTGGCCGCCCGCACGCGTGGGAAGCGCCCGGGCAGCAACGCCACGGCCCGGGCCACCGTCAGGATCTCGGTGTCGGCGGCGGTGAGGAACAGGATCGTCGCGGCGCCCCCCGGTTCCGCGAGGAGGCTCTCCGCGGCGGCCTTTGGCTCGCTGAACGGGATCATCGCGGCGCTCCCGGCGGGACGAACGGCAGGCCCGGCGGTGGGCCGGTCTCGATGAGCCGCTCGATGGCGGTGGTGTCGGCGTGCTCGGCGATCAGGTCGCCGAGCAGGTCGAGTCGCTGGCCGCGGACGTCGGAGAACGAGCGTTCGCCCGGCACCCAGTCCAGCCCCTTGCAATTGGCGACCCACGCCAGGAACGCCCGCCGGAACTCGTCGCCCTCGAACACCCCGTGCCAGGACAGCCCGACCACGGTCCCGCGGCGGCAGCCCTCCTCATCGGCGGCGCTGGCCAGCAACGGCTCGCCGCCGAAGCGGCGCACGCGTCCGTGGTGGATCTCGTAGCCGCGCACCGGGACGCCACCGAACGCGGTCGCCTCGCCATCCGGGTTGCCGAGCACCTTGCCGGCCTGGAACACGGTCTCCACCGGCAGCAGGTGGAGAGCCTCGACCCCCCCGGCGCCGCTCTCCACCTCATCGACGACGCGCTCGCCGAGCATCTGGTAGCCGCCGCAGATCCCCAGCGTGGGCAGCCGCTCAGCCGCCCGCCTGACCAGAGCCCGGTCGAGCCCGCGGCTGCGCAGCCAGGCGAGATCCTCGACGGTCGCCTTGCTGCCCGGCAGCACGGCCAGGTCCGCGGCCAGCACGTCGGCCGGCGACTGGGTGAAGCGCACGCTCACGCCCGGTTCGGCGGCGAGCGCGTCGAAGTCGGTGAAGTTGGAGATCCAGCGCAGCCGCACCACCGCCACCGACAGCGGGTCGCGCCCGATCGGCGGCAGCGCGCCGTCGCGTGGTCCCTCCAGCGCCAGCGAGTCCTCCACGTCGAGCCAGAGCCCGCGCAGCCAGGGCAGCACGCCCAGAACCGGCCTGCCGGTGAGGCGCAGGAGCTGGCCGAGCCCTGGCGCCAGCACGGCGGGATCGCCGCGGAACTTGTTGACCAGGAAGCCGGCGAGCAACGCCTGGTCGTCGCGGTCGAGCAGCGCCAGTGTGCCGAACAGGCTGGCGAACACCCCGCCGCGGTCGATGTCCCCGACCAGTACGACCGGCAGGCCGGCGGCCCGGGCCAAGCCCATGTTGACCAGGTCGCCGGGGCGGAGGTTGATCTCGGCGGGGCTGCCGGCGCCCTCGCAGACCACCACGTCGAAGCGGCTTCGCAGGCTGGCCAGCGAGTCGAGCACCACCTCGCGCAGCTCGGACCTGAGCCGCTGGTAGGAGCTGGCGTCCACGTCGGTCAGCGGGTGGCCGAGCACCACCACCTGGCTGCGCCGCTCACCGGTCGGCTTGAGCAGCACCGGGTTCATCGCGGCCTCCGGAGTCACGCCGGCCGCCGCCGCCTGTGCCACCTGCGCCCGGCCGATCTCCGCGCCGTCGGGCGTGACCGCGGAGTTCAGCGCCATGTTCTGTGCCTTGAAGGGCGCGACCTTGACGCCACGCCGGGCCAAGTGGCGGCAGAGCCCCGCCACCACCACGCTCTTGCCGGCGTCCGAGGCGGTGCCCGCCACCAGCAGCCCCCCGCCGCTCATCGGAGCGCCAGCGCGCCGGCCGCGGCAAGGCCCGTCGCGGCGGCGCCGACGAGCGCCGAAAGGCGCGCGGCGCGGGCCACGTCGGCTGGCGTGGCCCGCGCCGCGGAACCGGCGCCGAGCACCGGCCGCTCCTCGACACGTTCGCCGTAGCGGTTGCGGCCGCCCAACCGCACGCCCAGCGCGCCCGCGAAGGCGGCCTCCAGCCGGCCGGCGTTGGGGCTGGGGTGGGCGGCGCCGTCGCGGCGCATGGTCGACCACGCCAGCCCGCGGTCACCGTGCACGGCCGGGGCGAGCGCGCAGGCCAGGCACGCTCCGATCCGGGCGGCCGGCCAGGTCAGCACGTCATCGAGCCGAGCGGCGCCCCAGCCGAAGTGGCGATGGCGGCGGCTGCGGTGGCCAACCATGGCGTCCAGTGTGTTGGCGGCGCGGTAGGCGGCGATCCCCGCCGGGCCGGCGATGGCTCCCCACAGCAACGGCCCGACGACCGCGTCCGCGGTGTTCTCCGCGACCGATTCCACCGCGGCGCGGCACAGTTCCGGCCCGTCGAGGCCGTCCGGGTCCCTGCCGGCAAGGGCCGGAAGCAGGCGCCGGGCGGTCTCCAGGTCGCCGGCCTGCACGGCGCCGGCAACGTCGAGGGCGGCCCGGGCGAGCGAGCGACCGCCGAGCGCCGTCCAGGTGACGGCGCCGACCAGCAGCGTCCGTGCCGCCGGGCGCGCCCGCAGCCTGGAGTCGGCCAGGAACGCACCCACCCCCACCGCGCCGACCAGGGCCAGCGCATAGCCGGTGCCCGCAAGCCGTGACGGCCGCCAGACGCGGGTCTCCAGGGCGGCCGCGACCCGCCCGAACCCCGCCACGGGATGCCCCCGCCGCGGATCGCCGAAGGCCGCGTCCGCCAGCGCGCCCGCCAGCAGCCCGAGGGCGACGGCTCCGCGCCCCCGCCCGCCGCGAGCGCCGCCCGCCCGGAGCAGCCACCGACCGCGGGCGGCGGTGGGGGCACTCCGGACCAGGGGCAGCCGCTCAGCCACCGGCCCGCAGCCGACGTGGGTGCCGGGCGGTCTCGGCCCACATCGACAGCCAGCCGAAGCTGGCGCCGAGCACCAGCCACAGCAGCGCCTGCCCGCCTGCCGACGCCCTGCGCGCGTCCCACAGCACACCGGCGGGGATGCCGATCTCGTCCGTGGACGGCGGTAGCAGCGCGTAGAGGCCGAGGATCACCGCCAGGTAGCCGGCGCCGACCAGGAGCTGCCGCGGCGCGGCCGGCAGGCCGTGGCGCTCCAGGTGCCGCGCGAGCAGCCAGGCGCCCGCCGAGGTGGCGATCGACAGCACCACCATGGCCAGGTACAGCCGGGTCCGCTGGCCGATGGTGGCCTCCTCGCCGACACCCGGCGGGTTGGACGGGTACTTGAGGAACGGCACGAGCCAGGCGGACGCGAACGCGACCGCCGCCAGCCCGAGCGACCGCTGCCATGCCGAGGTCGCCTTCAGGCGCGGTTCGAGCAGGGCGTACAGGAACCCGAACATCCCGCCCACAGCCACGCCGTACAGGCCCACCCCGGCCAGCAGCCCGACCCGCTGCGTTCCGCGGGAGAAGACCTCCGCGGCGTGCGGGCCGGGCGTGGCGCTCTCGAAGCCGATTGCCCGCTGGATCACCGGCTCACCGGCGATCAGGTAGAAGACGCCCGCCGCCAGGCCGGCGAGCAGGCCGGCGAGCAGGCCGCGACGCAGGAACGACGCCACGACGAAACCCCCTTCGGAGCTGGATTCGACCGCTGCCGGGAGATGGTCAGTGGCAGGGGACACCCAGCAGGTGGCGGCCGTCGTGGAAGAACTCGTGCAGGTAGTGGTTGGCGCCGGAGAGCTTGCCGAGCACGGGGGAGAGCAGCATCCCCTGGTCGTAGCCGACCGCGTAGACGATCGCCAGCAGGGCACCGGCGGCGAGCCAGCCCCACAGGGGCACGCGGACGGGAGCTGGGGACGATGCGGGCGGGATGGTGGTGATAGCGGCCACCAGGCTCAACCTCCTCGGGGTCCTGCGCCCCGGGTCGGACGGTGGCGACGCCCAGTATCCTGGCTACCGGATCGTAGTTCCCCTCGGCCTTCCCACCCCGTGCGGGCAGTGGCTCGAGCGAGGTTCGCTCCCCGGTCACAGTGGCGCGACCGCGCCGGATTCTCACCGGCTTCCTGGCTCACGTCGCCGCGGCGCTCGTGCTCCGGGAGCCCTCTGCTCCCGCGGGCACCGCCGGAGCAACTTACGGCCGGCGCCGTGGCGCCGTCAAGGCGGCGGTCCGGGCGGCAACGGTCTCGGCGGCGGCGCCCCGGTCCTCGCTGAGAACACGGGACGAGGCCGCGCCGCCGGGCCGTCCTCTGCAGAAGGCCGAGCCAGGAGCGGGAGTTGCGGCGGCAATTCCGGCGCTGAGAAGCGCCCTCGCCGTGGCGCTGGCACGCGCCGCGCCGTCCGGCCGGCGGTCGACCGTGGCGATCGCGATGGCGCCGTCCACCAGCACGAGCAGCTGCTCGGAAAGGGCTGTGGCGTCGCGCACGCCGGCAAGCTGGGCGAGGTCTCCGAGAAGCTGGCGCAGCGCCGCCCGTTGCTCGACGATCACCGCGCGGGCCGGGTGGTCGGGCATGCCTCGGAGCTCGGCCGCCGCGTTGGCGATGAACGACCCGGGGAAGTCCTCCATGGCGAACCAGCTGGACAGCGCACTCCAGAGCCCGTCCAGACGCGCCTGGAAGTCGTCGCCGCCGCGCTCCACCTGGTCGCGCAGCCGGCCAAGCCAGTCGGTGCCCCACTGCTCCAGCGCCGCCGCCACCAGCTGGTCCTTGCTGCTGAACTGGCGGTAGAGCGTCGTGGGCGCGACATCGGCCTCGACGATGATGCGGTTCACGCCGACGGCCTGTATCCCCTCACGGGAGAAGAGCCTGACCGCGGTGCGCAGGATCCGGTCACGGGGCTTGCTGGGCACGGTCGCCTCGCCACCTTCCCTATGGGCGGGAAAAGAGAGATACTTATCTCTCAGCACTATGAACGAGCCGATCCCCGGATGCAAGTTGCGAATGGTGAGTCACGGTCCACATCCTGCGTCCCGCATCCTGCATGGAGCGACTGGAGAGGGTCCGTGGCACTGATGTGGAGGAGCGGCGGATGACCGCGCGACGGAGCCCCACGGTGCGACGCCGGCGGCTCGGCATGGAGCTGCGGCGGCTTCGGGAGGATGCCGACTACACCCTCGAGCGCGTAGCCGAGACCTTGGAGTGCTCGGACTCGAAGATCTCCCGGATCGAGACCGGGCAGGTCGGCGCGACGCCGAGGGACGTCAGGGACATGCTCGAGCTGTACGGCGTCGACGGGAAACAGCGCGACGAGTTGATGCAGCTGGCCAGGGAGGGCCGCCAGAAGGGCTGGTGGAACACCTACGACGATCAGGTCATCAGGATGCTCATCGGCTTCGAGGCGGCTGCCACCACGATCCGGGCCTACGAGGCGATGGTGGTGCCAGGCCTGCTTCAGACCGTCGACTACGCCCGGGCGGTCATCCGGGCGGTACGCCCGGGCCTGCGGCCCGAGGACGTGGAGCGCCGGGTGGAGGTCCGGACCGCTCGGCAACGGGACCTGGTCCAGACCGATCCGCCGACGGTCTGGGTGGTCGTCGACGAAGCGGCGCTCCGCCGCCCGGTGGGCGGCGTCGAGGTCATGCACGAGCAGGTCCTTCGCCTGATCGAGACCGCCGCATGGCCCACTGTCACCCTCCAGGTGCTCCCGTTCGAGTCCGCCGAGCATGCGGGCATGGACGGCGCTTTCACGATCTACGAATTCTCCGAGCCCGCCGATCCGGCCGTGGTGTATCTCGAGAACGCCACCAGCGACCTGTATCTCGAAACCGCCGAAGAGCTGCGCCGCTACACGCTGCTGTTCGATCATCTCCGCGCCGCGGCCATGAAGCCCAAAGACTCGTCGGAGTTCCTGAGCGGATTGGCTGAAGAGCTTCGTTCCCGGAGGTCGTGAGCATCGCCCGGCCTCCCAGGAGTTTGTCTCGCACAGGCTGTATCGCGCAGCCCGGTCAATGTCTCCTCGCAAACCGTGCCGGGAGGGCTGTATCTTCCGCACACGGCCAAGGACCCCCCTCGATTTCCGTCCTTGCAGCGCCGGCCGTGCAGCTCACGCAGGCACCTCAGGAAGGGGACGTGGGATGGTGGACCTCTCGAACGCCATCTGGCGGAAGAGCCGCCACAGCGCTTCGAATGGCTGCGTCGAGGTCGCGTTCGTCGACCAGCACGTCGCTGTTCGCGACTCCAAGGACCGGCAGGGCCCGGCTCTGGTGTTTACCCCCGCGGAATGGGACGCCTTCGTCGCCGGGGTGCGCGACGGCGAGCTCACCGCCCCCTGACGACCGTTTCCCTTCCGAATTTCCTTGCGCGATCGCTGCACGCCCGCCACCGATTCCCGCAACATGGACCAGGGGACGGCTCGCGGCGAACGGGAGACGGGATGGAACCAGCGGTACGGGACCGGACGGATGCGCTGCGGGCGATCGTCTGGGACATGGACGGGACGCTGATCGACTGCACCATGGTGGTCCCCGATGCCTACACCACGGCGATCACGCGGCTGGGCGGCCCGACGCTGACCCGCGAGGCGATTGTCGCCGCCTACGGTCTCGGCCCGCCGGCGGCCATGCTCGCCCACCTGCTCGGCCGCGCCACCACCGACGATGACGTCCAGGAGTATCTGGCCTGCCTGCGCTCGGGCGCGCCCGCCGCGCTGCCCTACCCTGGCATCGAGACAACGCTCGAACGGCTGCGTGGCCGGGTCGGGCTGGCCGTGTTCACCGGCGCCAACCACGCCGGCGCCCTGATCCTGCTGGAGGCCACGGGCCTGGCGGACCACTTCACCGTCGTGGTCGGCGGCGACGAGGTCGAGCGCCAGAAGCCGGCTCCCGACGGTGTCCTGCTGGCCTGCAGGTCGCTCGGCGTGCAGCCGGGCGGCGCCGCCTACGTCGGGGACTCCCCTGTGGACCTCGAGGCGGCTCGCAGCAGCGGCGCGCGTGCGGTCGCCGCCGGCTGGGGCCACCTGTACAGCTCGGACTCGCCGGCCGATCTCGTGCTGGAACGGCCGGAGGACCTGCTGGAGCTGGTGGACGCCTGAGCGGTCGGGCTGGCGGCGCCTGGCTGCTGGCCGGCCGGCGCGCCGGTCCACAGGGGAAGCGATCACCGTCGCCTCAGCGCTCCGCCAGCGCGCCGAGCAGCCGGTCGATCAGCTCCGCCTGCGCGGCCAGGACCTTCTCGCGCGCGGTTGGCACGTCGAACCACCCGGCCCGGTCGACCTCCGGGAACTCGCGCAGCCTGCCGGAGCGAGGCGGCCACTCCATGGTGAAGGTGTTGCTGGTGATCGCGTCGGGATCGAGATCGCCGGCAACGGCCCAGGCGGTGAGGACCTTGCCGCCGCGCTGCCGGATGTCGCCGAGCTCCAGCAGGTCAGCCTCCGGTAGCAGGTGGCCCGTCTCCTCCTCGAGCTCCCGCAGCGCGGTCGCCAGCGGGTCCTCGCCCTGGTCGTACTCACCCTTGGGAATCGACCAGACGCCCTGGTCCTTCCTGGCCCAGAACGGGCCGCCGGGATGGACGAGCAGGACCTCGACGTCCTCTCCGCGGCGACGGTACAGCAGGATCCCGGCGCTCCGCTTGGGCATGGGAACCCCCTCTCGACCCTCTTGACCTTCACACTGGTGTCAGGTTCTACCGTGATCGGCGAGAGGAGGACAGATGCGAATCGGGGAGCTCGCCCGGCGCGCTGGTGCCAGCGCCCGCTCGATCCGGTACTACGAGGAGCAGGGCCTGCTGCTGGCCAGGCGGCAGGCCAACGGCTACCGCGAGTACGACGAGGCCGATCTGCAACTCGTGCGCGAGATCCGCTCGCTACTGGTGAACGGGTTCGCCCTGGAGGAGATCCGCCCGTTCGTGGACTGCCTGCATGCTGGCATCCAGGTCCGAGGGGCCTGCCCCGGTGGCATCGACGTCTACCGGCGGAAGCTCGAGGAGCTGGACTGCCGCATCCGCGAGCTTCAGGACCTGCGCGATCGCGTCGCCGGGGAGCTCAGGCAGCTCACCCTCGCCGGCGCGCCCAAGGAGGCAACGGGATGACCACGAACACCGGTGTCGCGGACGTGACCGAGGCGGGCTTCGACGCGGCCGTGCTGCAAGCGCCGCTGCCAGTGCTGGTCGACTTCTGGGCCGAGTGGTGCGGTCCCTGCAAATGGGTCAGCGCCGCCGTCGAGGAGATCGCCCGGGAGCAGGCCGGCAGGCTGCTGGTCGTCAAGGTCGACGCCGACCACAACCCGGGGCTCGTCCGCCGCTACCGCACCATGAGCCTACCCAGCCTGCTGCTCTTCGACCGCGGAGCCGAGCGCACCCGGATCGTCGGCGCCATGCCCAAGCGCCGCCTCCTCGCCCAGCTGGCCCCCTTCCTCCCCGCCAGCTGACCTGACCAGCTGTCAGAGCGCCACCTGGCCGGGAGCGGGTGTGATCCTCCCTGGATCGGGGGATCACGCCAGCGACCGAGGCGTAGGCAGCGGAGGGAGCAATGGTGCGGGCAGCGGAGCTCGGCGGCCCACCGCCGGATCTGGACGACGTCCTTCATCGCGTGGACGAGCACCGGGAAGAGCTGATCCAGCGCCTGGTCGCCTACGCCAGCCAACCGAGCGTCAGCGCCACCGGCGAGGGCATCGCGGAGGCGGCCGAGCTCGCCCGCCGGACGCTGGACGCCGCCGGCATCGAGCCGCAGGTCCTGGAGACGGGAGGCTCGCCGGTCGTGCTCGGCACCGGGCCTTCGCGGCCGGGAAAGCTGACCGTACTGATCTACGGGCACTACGACGTGCAGCCACCCGACCCGGTCGAGGCCTGGCGGACGCCGCCGTTCCGGCCGACCCTGAAGGATGGCAGGCTCTACGGCCGCGGCACCGCCGACAACAAGGGCCAGCACCTGGCGCAGATCCTGGCCATGGAGGGCCTGCGGGCCGCCTACGGCGAGCTGCCGTGCAACGTGAAGGTGCTGCTGGACGGCGAGGAGGAGCTGGGCAGCCCGAACCTGCCCGCGTTCGTGGAACGCCACAGGGACCTGCTGGACGCGGACCTGGTGATCTGGAGCGACGGGCCGGTGCACGAGAGCGGCCGCTGGTGCCTGGTGTTCGGCGTTCGCGGGATCGTCACCTTCGAACTGCGTGCCCATGGCGCCAACCGGCCGCTGCACTCGGGCAACTGGGGCGGGGTGGCGCCCAATCCGCTGTGGACCCTCGTGCACCTGCTCGCGTCCATGAAGGACCCGCACAACCGGATCACCGTCGAAGGGTTCTACGAGCAGGTGCGCCCGCTCGGCCCCCTGGAGATCCAGGCGCTGGAGCGCATGCCGCTGGATCTGAGCCGGGTGATGGCCTCGCTCGGCCTCGAGCGCCTGGACGAACCGGCGGGCCGCGGCTTCTACGAGCGGCTGGTGGCATGGCCGACCTTCACGGTCAACGGCCTGCACGGCGGCTACGGCGGCCCGGGCACCCAGACGATCCTGCCCAACGAGGCGATCGCCAAGTGCGACGTCCGGCTGGTGCCCGACCAGCGGACCGCCGACGTGCTCGCCAAGCTGCGGGCACACGTGGCCAGGCACGCGCCCGGGGTCGAACTGGTTGCCGGCGGGCACATGGAGCCCTCGCGGACGCCGATCGACTCGCGATTCACCGGGCCGCTCCGTCAGGCGATGGTCGCCGCGCTCGGAGAGGAGCCGTTGCTGGTCCCGCCGCTTGGTGGCAGCCTGCCCGCGTACGTGTTCACCGACATCCTGGGCCTGCCCACCTTCGGAGTGCCGTTCGCCAACGCCGACCAGACCAACCACGCGCCGAACGAGAACCTCGAGGTCGACCGGTTCATCGGCGGGATCAAGGCGGCCGCGTCGGTGCTCGTCCACCTGGGCGCGATGGGCCAGCCCTGAACGGATGCGGCCGACCGGTTGGGAGTGTGGGCCGGGTGGTAGGCACCAGGTCTGGCGAGTGCCAGAGCAGGGAGGGGCCATGGCCGAGATCGTCACCTCAGCGGTCGACGAGCGGCTCTACGAGGCGAAGGTGACCGTCGACGGCCGGCACTACGCGTACCGCGTGAGCGTCCCCGACGGCCTGATCCAGCGCATCGGCGCCGACCCGGCCGCGATCGTCCGCGCGACGCTCGCTTTCCTGCTGGACCGCGAGCCACCGACCTCAATCATGGAGCGCTTCGACTGCTCCGTGGTCGCACGCTACTTCCCCGAGTACGAGACCGAGCTCCCCCGCTACCTGGAGGGTCCCGGCACCACCGGGCTGTCGTCCTGACGCAACGCACCGGCTGTCTCCGACAGCATGTCACTCTGGACATCGCCCGATGGGGGCGACTCGAAGCAGACTAATCGAGTGAATGCCTCAGATGGCCTATGCGATACTGGCGTGGTCCTGGCGGCTGGAGGGAGGCACGGATGCCCGGCTCCAAGGGGCGGCCGAAGTCGCTGATCCTCGACCTGTACGGCGCCTACATCCGGCGGCTCGGCGGCTGGATGGCGGTGTCGAACCTCATCACCCTGATGCGGCAGCTCGGCGTCGACGAGCAGGCGGTGCGGTCGGCGGTCTCGCGGATGACCCGGCGCGGTCTGCTGGCGCAGGAGACGCTGGTGGGCGTGCGCGGCTACCGCCTGAGCGACGCGGCGCTGCGGGTGGTCACGGACGGGGACCGCCGCATCTTCTCGACCATCCAGCCGGCCCAGCTGGAGGACGGCTGGATCGTGGTCGCGTTCTCCGTCCCGGAGGACGAGCGCGACCGCCGCCACGTGCTGCGCTCGCGGCTGACCTGGATGGGCTTCGGCATGGTCGCCAACGGGGTCTGGATGGCGCCCCGCCGCATGCTCCCCGAGCTTCGCGACGCCGTCCGGCGCCTGGAGTTCGAGCGCTACGTGCACGTCTTCGACGGCACCTACGGCGGCTTCGAAGAGCTGGAGCGGCTGGTCCGCCGCTGCTGGGACCTCGACGGCCTGCGCGCGATGTACCGCGACTTCCTCTCGGAGTTCGAGCCCGTCCGCAAGCGGTGGGCGGCCGGCTCACCGGACCTGGACGAGCTGACCGCGTTCCTGGACTACACCTCGGTGCTGGATCGCTGGCGGCGGTTCCCCTACCTGGACCCCGGACTGCCGGTCGAGCTGCTGCCCGCCGGCTGGGAGGGCCGCGCCGCCGCCGACCTCTTCTTCGAGCTGCGCGAGCGGCTGGAGCTGCCCGCCGCCCGCCACGTGGAGCGCGTCGCCGCCCCGGGCCCGCGGGTCGGCGGGATGGCCACCGACCTGGAGGCCGCTGGCCTACCATGAGGCCCCACGCGCCTACCGGGGGGGAAAGTGCTGATGGAAACCGACGTTCGCAAGCTGCACCAGCGCGCCATCGAGTCGTTCGGTGCTCGGGTCCACGCCATCCGGGACGACCAGTGGGACTCGCCGACCCCGTGCGTCGAGTGGGACGTACGCACGCTCGTCAACCATCTCGTGTCGGAGAACCGCTGGATGCCCCCGCTCCTGGCGGGCGCCACGATCGCCGAGGTCGGCGACCGCTTCGAGGGCGACCTGCTGGGCGATGACGGCAAGGCCGCCTGGGATGACTCCGCCGCCGAGGCGGTCGCGGCGGTGCACGGCGACGGCGCGATGGAGCGCAGCGTGCACCTGTCGTTTGGAGACTTCCCGGGCCGGGAGTACACCATGCAGGTCTTCGCGGACCTGGTAGTCCATGGCTGGGACCTGGCGCGCGCGATCGGCGCCGACGAGCGGCTCGACCCCGACCTGGTAGAGGCGTGCTCGAACTGGTTCGGGCCGATGGAGGAGGCCTATAGGAGCGGGGGCGCCATCGGCCCCCGGTCCGAGACCCCGCCCGACGCCGACGCTCAGACCCGCCTGCTGGCCGGTTTCGGCCGGCGCTGACGCGATCACGGAGCGTCGCCCCCAGGCGACGCTCCCCACCTCTCCATCGGTTCGCCGGGAGATCACCCTGGCGTCGGTGAAGCGCCACCGCCACCTTGTCTGGTATTCGTAGAGTGCTCAGGCTTGCCCTCGAGAGCGAAGGAACGAGGTGGTTTCACGTGAAACGCAAGCTGGCGCAGGCGCTGCTCCCGATCATGCTGCTGGCGGTGCTCGTCCCCGGCATCGCGGTGGCGGCATCGACCGATAGCGGAGGTAGCGACCGCATCGCCACGGCGCACCGCCCGATCGTCATCGGCCACCGTGGCGCGGCCGGATACCGGCCCGAGCACACGCTGGCCTCCTACCAGCTCGCCATCGAGCTGGGGGCCGACTACATCGAGCCCGACCTCGTCTCCACCAAGGACCACGTCCTGGTGGCGCGGCACGAGAACGACATCACCGCCACCACCGACGTCGCCAATCATCCGGAATTCGCCGACCGCAAGACCACCAAGGTGGTCGACGGCAATTCCATCACCGGCTGGTTCACGGAGGACTTCACCCTGGCGGAGCTGCGCACGCTCAGGGCCAAGGAGCGGCTGCCCGACGTGCGGCCGCAGAACACCGCCTTCGACGGGATCGAGCTCGTCCCGACCTTCCAGGAGGTCATCGACCTGGCCAAGCGGTCCCACGTGGGCATCTACCCCGAGACCAAGCACCCGACCTATTTCCGGGGCATCGGCCTGCCACTCGAGGAGCCGCTTCTCGCCACGCTGCGCGCCAACGGCCTGGACCGTCCCGACGCCAAGGTCTTCATCCAGTCGTTCGAGGTGGGCAACCTCAAGCGGCTGCACAGCATGACCAAGGTGCCGCTCGTCCAGCTCATCGACGCGGTCGGCAAGCCGTTCGACTTCGTGGTCTCCGGCGACCCGCGGACCTACGCGGACCTGGCAACGCCCGCCGGCCTTGCGGAGATCGCGACCTACGCGCGCGGCATCGGACCGAACAAGAACCTCATCGTTCCGCGTGACGCCTCCAACCACCTCCAGGCCCCGACCAGCCTGGTCCGTGACGCCCACAGCGCCGGCCTGGTGGTCCACCCGTGGACGTTCCGGAACGAGAACACCTTCCTGCCCGAGGACTTCCGGCAGGGCAACCCCGCCAGCCCTGAGTACCCGCGAGCCAGGGGCGACAGCCCGGCCGAGTTCCGGCTGTTCTTCGGCCTCGGCGTCGACGGCCTGTTCACCGACGACTCCGACACCGCGGTCGCGACCCGCACGGAGATGTTCGGCACGCCCTGAGCACCGGAAGCGTCGAAGGAGCGCTACCTGCGGCCGCTGCGACGTCGTTGCGGCGGCCGCTGCTCCTCCTCTTCCTCTTCCGCCTGCTCTTCCGCCGCTTCTTCGGGGCCCTCCTCGTCCGTGGCCTGCTCCTCTTCGTCCCCTTCGTCCCCTTCGAAGTCGGCCGGGGCCTCGTCCTCGTCGAGCAGCTCGCCGTCATCCAGCTCCTCGACGTCGAGCTCGTCGCCCTCGACGGGGCTCTCGACGTCCCCCTCCACCTCAGCCTCCTCGGGCTGGCTGGCCGAGGTCGAAGGACCGGATTCGTCGCCACTGTCTTCCCGGTCGGCGAGGGCGGCGAGCGTGCGCCGGGTCGAGGTGAGGCCGCTCACGGTCTCGCTGGAGCGCCTTGCCCTGAACGCCTCGACCGCCGCCTCCTCGACGAGAAGCTCCGCCAGGGGGTCGGCCTCCAGGCGCTCGTCAGGGATCGGCCTGCCGCTGGCGATCGAGCGGCCGTAGATGCCCCGCTGGAGCCGCTCCTCGGCTCGCTCCAGGGCGGACCAGCGGTCGCGCAGCGAGCGGCTGACCGCCCTTCCGGTCTCCTCGGCGATGCGCCAGTTGGCGTCGTCGACGTCATCGCCCTGGTCAGGAGCTGTTGCCGCGATCTCAGCCCTGAGCAGCCGCTCGAGCCGGGTGCGTTCGTTGGCGAGCAGCTCTCGGGCTCGTGCCTTGTCCATCGGCGTTCCTCGTGGAGTTGGGATGCGCTGGTGCCATACGAAGCCATAGGAAAAGATCCCACGGATGGTGCCAGCTGCGCAGGCCGGACGCCATGGGGCAGATCGCTGAGCAGCCGGTAGCCTGGGATGGCACATGACCCGACACGGGCCGACGACGTCCGGGAAGGACCGACGCGATGGCGCCGAGCAGTCAGACCGCCGCGGGCTTCGCGGGCGCCATCTTCGACGTCGACGGTGTGCTGGTGGACTCGCCGCACGAGCGGGCGTGGCGCGACTCGCTGCGCCGGCTGATGGAGGGGCCCTGGCGCGAGCTGGCGCCCCGGACGCGCTACACGCCCGAGGCGTTCACCCACGACTTCTACCAGGAGGTCATGGCCGGCAAGCCTCGCATGGCCGGAGCGAGAGCCGCCGTGGAGCGGCTCGGCGTACCCCACCCCGCCCCTCGCGCGCAGGAGTACGCCACCGACAAGCAGCGCCGCGTGGTCGAGCTGATCTCCGCGGGCGAGTTCCACGCCTTCCCCGACGCCCTGCGCTTCCTGCTGGCCACCAAGCATGCCAGGCTGCGGATCGCCTGCGCCTCGTCGTCCCGGAACGCCCGCCCGATGCTCGAGCGCATCCGGCTGGACAAGTTCGCGGCCGACCAGGGCCTGCACCTGCCAGAGGCGCGTGACGGCCTCACCCTGCTGGACGCCTTCGACGCCGACGTGACCGGCCGGGAGTTCCCACGCGGCAAGCCTGATCCGATGATCTTCCTGGCGGCCGCCGAAGGACTCGGCCTGCCGCCGGGGCGCTGCGTGGTGATCGAGGACGCCCTGTCGGGTGTGCAGGCCGCGAAGGCCGGCGGCATGGCCGCGTTGGGCGTGGCCCGGCAGGGCGGAGCCGAGGTGCTCCGGGAGGCCGGCGCCGACCTGGTGGTCGCCAGCCTGGACGAGGTCGACGTCGACGCGCTGGCCGGAGGGAGGCTCGAGCGGAAGTGACCGCCTGGACGCTCGCCTACGAAGGGTTCGACCCCGATCAGCAGGGCCTTCGCGAGGCGCTCTGCACGCTCGGCAACGGCTATTTCGCGACTCGCGGGGCGCTCCCCGAGGCCCGGGCCGACGGGGTGAACTACCCGGGGACCTACGTGGCCGGCCTCTACAACCGCCTGATCAGCAACGTCGCGGGCCGCCAGGTCGAGAACGAGGACATGGTCAACGTGCCGAACTGGCTGCCGCTGGACTTCCGGGTCGAGGACGGCCCGTGGGTCCGCCTGGGCGAGGTCGACCGGATCGGACACCACTTGGAGCTGGATCTTCGCGCCGGGGTGCTGAGCCGGCGGCTGCGCTGGCGGGACGCGGAGGGCCGGGTGACCCGCCTCGAGCAGCGCCGCTTCGTGCACATGGACAAGCTGCACCTTGCCGGGCTGGACAGCACCTTCGTCGCCGAGAACTGGTCGGGCAGGCTCCAGGTCCGCTCGGGCCTGGACGGCGGCATGACCAATTCCGGCGTCCAGCGCTACCGGAGCCTCAACGGGCAGCACCTGGAGCCGCTCGCCGCCGAGCCGAGCAGCGACGAGGTGATCGAGCTCGAGGTCCAGACCAACCAGTCGCACGTGCGCATCGCCGAGGCGGCGCGGACCCGGGTGGCGCGCGCCGGCGCGCCGGCGCCGATCCACCGCCAGGTCGTGCGCGAGGGCGGCTACATCGGTCACGAGCTCGTCCTGGACCTCGAGCGGGACCAGCCGGTCACCGTCGAGAAGATCGTCGCCCTGTACACCTCGCGCGACCGGGCCATCTCCGAGTGCCGCTTGCAGGCTCGCACGGCGGTGGAGCGGGCCGGCGGCTTCGACGGGCTGCTGATCGGGCACACCCGCGCCTGGGGCCGGATGTGGAGTCGCTACCGCATCGCCATCCAGGACAACGACCGCGCCCAACTGGTGCTGCACCTGCACATCTTTCACCTGCTCCAGACGGTCTCCCCCAACACCATCGACCTGGACGTCGGCGTGCCCGCGCGCGGACTGCACGGCGAGGCCTACCGAGGGCACATCTTCTGGGACGAGCTGTTCATCTTCCCGTTCCTGAACTTCGAGAGCCCGACGCTGACCCGCAGCCTGCTCGCCTACCGCCACCGCCGGCTCGACGAGGCCAGGCACCTGGCCCGCCGGACCGGCGCCGAGGGCGCCTGCTACCCGTGGCAGAGCGGCTCCGACGGACGCGAGGAGACCCAGCAGACCCACCTGAACCCTCGCTCGGGTCGCTGGCTGCCGGACAACTCGCGCCTCCAGCGCCACGTCAACATCGCGATCGCCTACAACATCTGGCAGCACTACCAGGTCACCGGCTCCATCGAGTTCCTGCGCTTCCAGGGCGCCGAGATGCTGATCGAGATCGCCCGCTTCTTCTCGAGCCTGGCCTGCTTCAACCCCGCCCTGGACCGCTACGAGATTCGGGGGGTGATGGGCCCGGACGAGTACCACGACAGCTATCCGGGCAGCGACCGGCCCGGGCTCGACAACAACGCCTACACCAATGTGATGACCGCGTGGCTGCTGCGGCGGGCGCTGGAGGCGCTGGAGCTTCTGCCGCCGCACTACCGCCAGGAGATCGTCGAGGAGCTGAGCCTGGCCGAGTTCGAGCTGCAACGCTGGCGGGACGTGAGCGCGAAGATGCGCGTGGTGTTCCACGCCGACGGCGTCATCAGCCAGTTCGAGGGCTACGAGCAGCTCGAAGAGCTGGACTGGGAGGCCTACCGCCGCAAGTACGGCAACATCCAGCGGCTCGACCGCATCCTGGAGGCCGAGGGCGACTCGACCAACCGCTACAAGGTCTCCAAGCAGGCCGACGTGCTGATGCTGCTGTACCTGCTGTCGGCGGACGAGCTTCGTGAGCTGCTCGACGGGCTCGGCTACGAGCTGGCGCCGGACGCCATCCTCGCGACCATCGGCTACTACCTGGCACGGACCTCACACGGATCGACCCTCAGCGGTGTCGTCCACGCCTGGGTGCTCGCCCGCTCCGAGCGCGAGCGCGCCTGGGAGTTCCTGCTCCAGGCCCTGGAGAGCGACGTCTCCGACGTGCAGGGCGGCACCACCGCTGAAGGGGTCCACCTGGGTGCCATGGCGGGCACCGTCGACATCGTCCAGCGATGCTTCACCGGTATGGAGGCTCGCGGCGACGTGCTGCGCTTCAACCCCGTGCTCCCCGCTGAGCTGCCCCAGGTCCGCTTCAGCGTCCACTACCGCGGCCACCGGGTCGACGTGACCATCACCCGGGAGCAGTTCCGCATCGTCACCCGCCCGGGGCCCGCGCGGCCGATCAAGCTCGGCCTGCGCGACAAGGTCGTCGACCTGGAGCCTGGCGGCACCGTAGAGATCGACCTGGAGCCGGTGCTGTGACGGCCGGCCTCACCGCGCCACTGGAGCGCACCGCCCTCTGCCTGGACTACGACGGCACCGTCGCGCCGATCGTGCCCGATCCCGACGAGGCCGCGCCGCTGAGGGGCATGATCGACCTGCTCGGCAAGCTCGCGGGACGCGCGGCCGCGGTGGCGCTGGTCTCGGGCCGGCCGGCGGCGTTCCTGGCCGCCAACGCCAGCGCTCCCGGGGTGCGCTATTACGGGTTGTACGGCCTGGAGGAGATCCGCGACGGCGACCTGGTCATCGACCCGGCGGTCGTCGAGGCCGGGCCGGCGGTGCGGGCGGCGCTGAAGGAGGTCGAGGCGGATCCGGCCGTACGCGAGTCCGGCGCGTACGTCGAGGACAAGGACCACGCGATCGGGATCCACCTGCGGCGGGTGGCCGACCCGGAGCGCTGGTCGGAGCGGATCGCGGCGACGGCCAGCCGCATCGCCGAGCGCCACGGGCTCCAGGTGCAACCCGGGCGCCTGGTCTGGGAGCTGCGCCCAGCGGTGCGCCACGACAAGGGCGACGCGGTCCGCAAGGTGCTTGCGGAGTCGGGCCCGGCCGCCGTGCTGGTGGCCGGGGACGACCTCGGTGACCTCCCCGCCTTTGCCGCCGCCTCTGCCGCCGCCGCCGAGGGCCTGGAGGTGCTGCGCGTGGCGGTCCGCTCCGCCGAGACCCCGCCCGACCTGCTCGCGCAGGCCGACGTCACCGTCGACGGCCCCGAAGGGCTCCGCGCCCTCCTCGAGCAGCTGGCATAGCAGCCGCCGCGCCGGTCCCGGGCCGGTCCCGGGGCCGGGCCCCCGGGGCCCCTGGCGACAGGCCTGGGCCCCGGGCGGCAGCCCCCCGGCCCCGGGCCTCCGGGCGACAGGCCTGGGCCCCGGGCGGCAGCCCCCCGGCCCCCGGCCCCCGGCGACAGGCCTGGGCCCGGGGCGGCAGCCCCCCGGCCCCGCGCTCCCGGGCCCGGGCGACAGGCCTGGCGGTCTTCAGCGCAGCGTGCCGGCGTCGACCTTGTTGCTCACCGCGATCTGGGTGAGGGAGATGTAGGACGAGGACTGGTCGTAGACGTACCGGGTCACGGTGGGCGCCAGGATGGTGATGTTGTTGGACCACAGGTACGGCACCCAGGGCACCACCTGCTCCATCAGCTTCTTGTCGAAGTTCACCCAACAGGTCGTGCGGGCCGGGTCGCCGCCGGCCAGCTTCTCGCAGCTGGCGATGTCGGCGTCGACATTGGGCACGGTGGCGGGCGGGTACTGGACGCCGAAGTCGGCGGCCTGCTTCTGCGTCATCCCCACCAGAGAGTAGTTCACGTTGCCGGTCGGGTTGATCGCCTTGCCGGTGAACAGCACGTACGCGAAGGTGAACGGGTCGGCGTAGTCCTTGATCCAGCTCGGGTGCATGGCGATCGGGATCTTGTTCTTGACGGTCTGGATCGTCTGGTAGGCGGCGCTGGTGGCCAGCTCGCGCGGCTTCACCTCGATCCCCAGCTTGGCAAGGCCGCTGGACACGACCGGCTCCATGTCGGTGAACGGCGCCACGTTGCGGGTCACGATCACCAGGTTCTTGCATTGCGGAGCGTCGCAGACGCCGTCGTGGTCGCTGTCGTAGCGGGACTGCTTCATCTCCGCCTGCGCCTTGGCGAGGTCGCCGCGGAACCCGCCGGAGCCGTACGGGTCGTACGACTGTGTCAGCTGGTTGCCAAGCACCGTCGGCGGCATGATGTGGGTCGCGATCTGGCCCCACACCGCACCGCCCCATGCCTGCAGGATCGCGGCCTTGTCGAGCGCCAGGTTGACCGCCTTGCGGACGTGGATGTCGTCGAACGGCGGCTCACCCAGGTTCATGGTGATGTACCAGGTCTGATCGCTGGAGTCCGCGTGCAGCAGCTTCTTCTTGTCCGGGTCGGTGACGTAGCGCGCCAGGATCGTCTTCGGCGGCTGGTTGACGTAGGAGGAGTCGAGGGCGCCTGACTCGACTCTGTTGAAGATGTCGTTGACGTTGGTGTCGACGGTGATCTGGACGCCGTCGACGTAGTTGCTCCGCAGGTCGTCGCCGCCCTGGTCGTAGTCGGGGTTGCGGACCATGAGCAGCTTCCTGCTCGGGTCGAAGCCGGAGATCGGCTTCATCGCCTGGCAGGACGAGGTGTCCAGCTGATCGGCGCCCTTGATCATGTAGGGCCCCGAGGAGATCACGAAGCGGCCGTAGTCACCGGCCTTGGTGAAGCACTTGGCGACCTCTTGGGGCACCGGAGCCGTCGCCGGCATGGCCAGCCGATACAGGAAGTCGCCGGTGGGCTGCTCGAGATGGAACACCATCGTCGAGTCGTCGGGGGTCTCGATCCCGCTGACCGGCTGCACCGAGCGGGCGGCGCAGTCCATGCCCTTGATGACGCCGCAGTAGTAGCTGCCGTACTGGGCCACGAGCGAGGCGGTGTTGATGCGCTCGAAAGCGTACTCGATGTCCTTGGAGGTGATCGGCCGGCTGAGCGGGGGCCCGAACTTGACGTTGGGCTTGAGCTTGAAGGTGTAGGTCAAGCCGTCGCTCGAGACTGTGGGCATGTCGGCGGCCAGGTCAGGGAACAGCTTGTTGCCCTCGGTCCCGCCGGTGAACCTGGTCGCCATCAGCGTCCGCAGCAGCGCGTGGAACGAGTTGAACGCGATCGAGACGTACTCGCCGGTGGGGTCGAAGCCGCCCGTGAGCCCGAAGTCGTCGAGCGCCGTGCGGAAGACGCCGCCCCGCTGCGCGGAAGCGGCGCTCCTGCCGCTGCCTCCCCCGCCCCCGCCACCGCCTCCACAGGCCGCGGCCACCAGCGCCACTGTGAGCGCAAACCCCACCAAGCCGAGCCGACGCCGACTCCTGCCCACCATCCTCTGCCTCCGCTCCGCATGCCGGTTACTGGCGGCAGGCGCTCGACGGCGGATGAGCCCACCGCCGGACCTCCGCGATTTGTCGCGCAGGCCCAAATGCGTCCCATCGGGGACGTCTGTCAATGGTTCGTCCACTCTCTGAGGAGATTCTTAGCTCATGTAGCACCTCTGCGCTACGGTCGCCAATGGTCACGGTCGGCATCCGCGAGCTGAGCCAGAACGCCTCCCTCTACGTCCGCATGGCCACGGAGGGCACGCGCATCGCCGTCACCGACCCGATGCTCAGCCAGGCGGTCGAGGAGCTCCGTGGCGAGGAGCGGTGGTGATCTACCTCGACACCTGCGCACTGGCGAAGCTCTTCTGGCGCGAGCCGCAGAGCGACGCGCTGTGGAGCTTCCCCGCCAGGTGGCCGCAGACGACGCTGGTGTCCAGCGCGCTGCCCGGGTTGGGGGCTAGGACTGCTCCGCGGGGGCGGGGAGCAGCACGCGGTCGTGGCCGCTGTAGAGGTTGAGGCGGCGGCCGCGGACGAAGCCCGCCAGGGTCATGCCGAAACGCTCGGCCACGTCGACCGCCAGGCTGGACGGCGCGGAGACCGCACACACTATGGACACGCCGGCGGCCAGCGCCTTCTGCATGATCTCGAAGCTGGCGCGGCCGCTGACCAGAAGGATCCGGTCGGCCAGCGGGAGGCGTCCCTCGAGCAGGGCCCAGCCCACCAGCTTGTCGACAGCGTTGTGCCGCCCCACGTCCTCGCGCAGGCACTCCAGCTCGCCGTCAGGTGTGAACAGGCCGGCGGCGTGGAGGCCGCCGGTGGACTCGAACAGCCCTTGCGCCGCCCTGAGCTTGTCCGGCAGGCCGTAGACGACCTCGGCGTCGACCAGCGGCCCGGGAGACGGCAGCGGGCAGCCGCGCAGCTCGATCGCGTCCAGGCTGGCCTTGCCGCAGACCCCGCAGGCGCTGGAGGTGTAGAAATGCCGCTCAAGGCCGCGCAGGTCGGGCATGGCCGCCCCGTCCAGCCGCACGTTGACGACGTTGTACTGCTGGGCGGCGTCCAGCTCCGGGTCGGTGCAGTAGCTGATCCCCCGCAACGGCTCGCGGTCGATGAGGATGCCCTCGCCGTGCAGGAAGCCAGCGGCCAGCTCGAAATCGTTGCCGGGGGTCCGCATCGTGACCGCCAGCCGCTCGGTCGCTCCGCCGGCGACCAGCCGGATCTCCAACGGCTCCTCGGTCGCCAGGTAGTCGCCGCGGCGCCGCTCCCGCCCATCGGAGATCACCCGAACACGGGCACGGGTCTTGCTTCCCGGTCGCAGTGCCATGGCTACTCCCGCTGGCTCCAGCTCGTCTTTCCGGCGCGCCCGCGCCCTCCAGGGTAGCGGTGCCGGAAAGCGCGGTCATGCACGTTTCCTGGGAGCAGCGCCAAAAAGACGACCTGGAGAAGCGCGGTATCGCCATCAAGGCGGCCGGCGCGAAAGCCGACAACCGTCTTGATGGAGCCGCGCCTCGGGGGGGTAGTCCGCGCTCGATGTCGTCCACCGTCGCCCCAGAGGTTGTTCTCGCAGGCCGGTATCGCTTGGTCCGGCGGCTGGCGAGCGGCGGCATGGGCCAGGTTTGGCGGGCCGACGACGAGATCCTGGGCCGACCGGTCGCGCTCAAGCTGCTGCGGAGCGAGTACGCCGAAGACCCCGAGTTCGTCGACCGCTTCCGTGCCGAGGCCCGCCGCACCGCCGCGCTGTCGCATCCCGGCATCGCCAGCGTCTTCGACTACGGCGAGACCAGCGACCCGGATGGCCAGGGGACCACCGCCTACCTCGTCATGGAGCTGGTCAAGGGCGAGCCGCTGTCGGCGCTGCTGGCGCGGGAGGGGCGGCTCAGTGCCGCGCACACACTCGACGTGCTGGCGCAGTCGGCGCTGGCGCTGGACTCCGCGCACCAGGCCGGCGTGGTCCACCGCGACGTGAAGCCGAGCAACCTGCTGCTGCGCGGGGACGGGGTCGTGAAGGTCACCGACTTCGGCATCGCGCACGCGGTGGACGAGGCGCCCCGCACCGAGGCCGGGCTGGTGGTCGGCACCGCCGCCTACCTCTCGCCGGAGCAGGTCGCCTGCCACCCGGCGACACCCGCCAGCGACGTCTACGCGCTCGGGGTCGTGACCTATGAGTGCCTTGCCGGGCGGCGCCCGTTCACCGGCGAGCACCCGATCGCGCTCGCCCTGGCCCACCGTCGCAGCGCACCGCCGCCGCTGCCGGAGGACGTCCCCGACGCCGTCCGCGAGCTGGTGGCATGGACCATGTCGAAGGCTCCCTTGGCCCGGCCGCCGAGCGCCGGAGTGCTCGGCCGGCAGGCACTGGTGACCCGGGCGTGTCTTCCGGAGGGCTCCGGGCTCGACGACCCGGGCACGCCCACCAGCGGATGGCTTCCGGTCATGAGCGGCTGGCACCCGGCCCTCGGCCGGGGACGCGAGCCTGGCGACGGCGGGGCGGCTCCGAATTCCCCCGGAGCCGGCGCGGCCCCGATCGCCCACGGGGCCGGCGCGCTTCCGAGCACCCCGGGCGCCGCCGGGAACGGGGCCGGCCGGGCGGTATCCGCCGACGCCGGGCTGCGACACGACCACGCCGGTGGCCAGGCGACGGGCGAGTGGACACCCGGACCGCTGCTGGACCAAGGAATGGCGCGGCCGCGGCACAGCCGCAGGTCCGTCCTGTCGGTGCTGATCGTGCTGACCCTGCTGGTGGCGGGCGGCGTCACCGCGGCGGCCAGGCAGCGCTCGGTCGCGGTGGTGCCCTCGGTCGACGGGCAGCGGATCACGGCGGCGGGCCAGGCGCTGGCGCGCGCGGGCTTCGAGGTCCAGGAGCGCTCGCGGCCCGACCGTAGCATGAGCGCCGGCGTGGTCGTGTCGCAGGAGCCGGCCGCCGGCACCCGGCTGGCCCGCGGTCGGATGGTCACCATGGTGGTGTCCAGCGGCCCGCCCACGGTGGTCCTGGATCCGTCACGCTATCTGGGGAAGTCGCTGGATACCGCGCGCACCGCCATGATCCGGCTCGGATTGCGCGTGAGCGTGACCAGCCGAACTGGGCGGGCGGGACACGGCACGGTCATCGCGGTCAATCCGTCCGGCACGCTCCATCAGGGCGACGCTGTGACGGTGACGGTCGCCGCCGGGAGGCATCGCGCCGCGGAGTTCGACCCGGGCCTCGCGAACGGGGGCTGATGGCGGGGACGCCTGGCGCAGGCTCGGGTGGGAGGGTGACGATCACGGCCGCAGATGACGACCGAAACCGCGCCGGTCAGAAAGCACCGACGCGCCGCGCCACGGGGGGCGGGTTACCGGGTGGCGCGTTCACTGGGTAGGTTTTCGCCCACCACCGGACACGATTACTCCGAGTCTTCGGAGGCAGCCTCCTGGGAGGGGGGCATCTGTAGCTCCCTGGCGAGTGCCTCGATCGCGTCCGCGGGGAAACGACGGTGGCCGCCGAGCGTTCGCATGTACGGCAGCTTCCCCTCTTTTGCCCAGCGCGACACGGTCTTGGGTGTGACGTGCAGGATTGCCGCCACCTCGGTGGCGGTCATGTATCCCGATCGGCTTGCTGGCCCCATGCGACTCCACCCCTTCTACATGCTGGCCGGTCACGCCGCCTCAGAGCACGGCTTGCTGCTGCGCCCTCGCGTACTGCACTTTGCGTAGGCCGCCCTTCGTTGAACCTTGCGGGCCGAATTGACCGGCCGGCGATAACCGGCCGGATCTCGACCAGAGTCGAGGAGATGCGGGCCCTCGTCCAGGTCGAGCCTACGATACCTTCCGGCCGGTACACGACTCGGACGCTGGATCGGCGATCGATGCGCACGCCCGATACCCGAATTCTGCCCGTCGGGCTGTCAATTTTCACCCGCGACTCGACGATTCGATCTCGACCTCCTGGCCGTCCTGCGCCCAGCGTGTATGGAAGGTACCGAATCGGTCCGTCCGGTGGTATGTGTGCGCCCCAAAGAAATCGCGCAGGCCCTGCAGCAGGTTGGCGGGGCCACGCTCGCGGCGGATGCCGTCGTAGTAGGCCAGCGACGAGGCGAACGCCGGTGTCGGCAGGCCCATCTCGACCGCGGTGGCGACCACCCTCCGCCAGGCCGGCTGCACGTTGCCGACGGCGTCCCGGAAGTAGTCGGCCAGCAGCAGGTTGCGAAGCCGTGGGTCCCGCTCGTACGCGGCGCGGATGCGGTCCAGGAAGCGGGCACGGATGATGCAGCCGCCGCGCCAGATGGTGGCCATCGCGCCCAGGTCGATGTTCCAGCCGTACTGCTCGGAGGCGGTCGCGATCTGGTCGAACCCCTGCGCGTAGGCGATCACCTTCGAGGCGTAGAGCGCGTCGCGGACGTCATCGATCAGCTGCGCGCCAGCGCGGCGCTCGGCGCCCGGGCCGGCCAGGACCTTGGCGGCGGCGATCCGCTCGTCCTTGCGGGCCGACAGCATGCGCGCGAACACCGCCTCGGTGATCGCGGTGATGGGCACGCCCAGCTCGAGCGCCGACTGCGCGGTCCAGCGCCCGGTGCCCTTCTGCTCCGCCTCGTCCTCGATCAGATCGACCAGCGGCCGCCCGGTGGCGGCGTCGACGTGGCCGAGCACGCGGGCGGTGGTCTCGATCAGGAACGACTCGAGGTCGCCCTCGTTCCAGCGGCCGAAGATCTCGGCGAGCCGGGGGGCCTCCAGGCCGAGTGCATGGCGCAGCAGGTCGTAGGCCTCCACGATCAGTTGCATGTCGGCGTACTCGATGCCGTTGTGGACCATCTTCACGTAGTGGCCGGCGCCGTCGGGTCCGACGTAGGTGCAGCAGGGCGTGCCGTCGACCTTGGCGGCTATCGCGGTGAGCACGTGCTCGACGGCCGCGTACGCCTCCCTGGAGCCGCCCGGCATGATGCTCGGGCCGTGGAGCGCGCCCTCCTCCCCACCGGAGATGCCGGTGCCGATGAACTCCAGGCCGCGGTCGCGCAGGGTGCGCTCGCGGCGGCGGGTGTCCTCGAAGAACGAGTTGCCGCCGTCGATCAGCACGTCGCCGGGGTCCAGGTGCGGGGCGATCTCGTCGATGACGGCGTCCACCGGGGCGCCGGCCTTGACCATGATCAGGATGCGCCTGGGGCGGACGAGCGCCGCGACCAGCTCCTCGATCGAGTAGGCCGGGGTGAACGGACCCTCGCTGCCGTAGGCCTCGATCAGCTCCCGGGTGCGAGCTGACGTGCGGTTGTGCACCGCTACGGGGATGCCGTGCCGAGCCAGGTTGCGCGCCAGGTTCTGGCCCATCACAGCCAGGCCGGTGATGCCGAACTCACTGCCGTTGCCCATGCTGGCTCCTCCCACGTGCGACCTGCTCAGGTCGCAGAGGATGGCACAGGTCGTCCCCTGGCGGGCATGCTGCTCATGAATCTGTGGACAACTGAGACCGAGGAGGAGCTCGTGTCCAGCAGCCCCCACGCGGCCGGGGACCTGCCGCCGGTCGAGCTGGTGCGGCCCGGCCTGTGGAGCCTGCCCGTGCCGATACCTGCGAGCCCGCTCCGCTACGTGCTCACCTACGCGTTCGAGGTGCCCGGCGGAGTGGTCGTGGTGGATCCCGGATGGAACGCGCCCGAGTCCTACGCGACCCTGGAGGCCGGTCTGGGGACGATGGGCGCCGCGGTAACCGACGTGCGCGGCGTGCTCGTCACCCACCTGCACCCCGACCACTACGGACTGGCCGGTCGGGTCAGGGAGGTCTCGGGAGCGTGGGTGGCCCTTCACCCCGCCGACGCGGCCCTGGTCAATGAGCGCTACGACCAGGTCGACGACCTGCTGGACCGGATCGTGGCGTGGCTGCGGGACGCGGGCGCGCCGGCCTCGGAGCTGGTCGCCATGCGCGACGCCAGCATGGCGATGCGCAGGGTGGTGGTGGTCACACCGCCCGACGTGCTGCTGTCGGACGGCGACCGCCCAGAGGTGCCCGGCTGGCAGCTGGTGGCGGTCCACACCCCCGGCCACACACCTGGCCACCTCTGCTTCTACGAGGAGCGGACGGGCCTGCTGCTCAGCGGGGACCACGTGCTGCCGAGGATCACCGCCAACGTGTCGATCCACCCGCAGTCGGGCAGCGACCCCCTCGGCGACTACCTGGCCTCGCTGGAGCGCCTCCGGAAATACGCCGACTGCCCGGTCCTGCCGGCCCACGAGTGGCGCTTCGAGGGGCTCGGTGAGCGCATCGACACCATCGTCGCCCACCACGAGGAGCGCCTCGAGGTCACCGCCGCCCTGGTCGCGGGCGGTGCGGAGACGGTCTGGGAGGTCGCCACCCGCCTGCCGTGGTCGCGGCCCTGGGAGGAGATCCACGGCTTCATGCGCCGCGCCGCCGTCGGCGAGGCCCACGCCCATCTGGTCCTCCTCGAGCGCCGCGGGCGGCTCGTGCCGAGCGGCGAGCACCCGCTGCGCTGGCGGACCGGCTAGCCCTCGGCTAGCTCAGAGCGCGCGGGGCTTGCGTCGCGCCCGGCTCCTCGGTGATCGCGGCGAGCCGGCGGTCGGGCAGCCGCCTGGTCAGCACCACGCCGACCAGCGCGACCGCGCCGGTCAGGGCGAAGACGCCCGCCAGCCCGGTCGACTGCTCCCAGCCCGCGGCGGCCCCCGCCGCGACCAGCACGCCGCCGAGACCGGCGCCGAGCGCGGTGCCGAGGGTGTCGGAGAGCTGCAACTGCGCGCTCGCCCTCCCCTGCTCGGCGGTTGGCGCCAGGCCCAGCACGGTGACCGAGATCGGCGAGTAGGCGAGCCCGATGCCGAGCCCGCCGATGGCCCAGGCGACCACGGCGACGGCGACCGGGACGGCGTCCAGCAGCGACAGCGCCATCACGGCGATGCCGATCGCCACGACGAGCAGGCCGGCGCGCACCACCCGGCGGCTGCTGAGCGAGCGCGCTCCTCGCTCCTGGAGCCAGGCGCCGAGCGTCCAGGCGAGGGTGGCGGCGGTCACCGCGAGGCTCGCCACGGCCGGGCTGCGCCCGCGCACAGCGGTGATGGCCAGCGGCACGTAGGTGTCGGCGCCGAAGAACGAGAAGGTCAGCAGCCCCCTCGACAGGATCGCCGTGGGCAGGCCCCGGCGGGCGCGCAGGGTGCCGCCGGGCAGCAGGCGCAGCAGCGGGCGCATTCCGATCACCAGGCCAACGGCGGCCAACCCCAGCGCCAGCGGGATGGAGCGGCCGGTGAGCCCCGCCAGCAGCATTCCGGCGCCGGCCGAGACCCGCACGGCGTCCAGCAACCGGGCTCGCTGGGCGGTCGGTCGCTCCGGCGGGCCGATCCGCCACACGGACCGCAGGGCCAGCCCGGCGGCGATCAGCACCAGCGGCAGCAGGCCGAGGAACACATAGCGCCAGTTGAAGTGGGTGGCCACCAGGGCGCTGAGCGCCGGCCCGATCAGGCCGGGCACCACCCACGCGGTCGACAGCACCGCGAACACGCGCGGGCGGAGCGCCTCCGGGTAGCTGCGGCCGATGGCGGCGTAGGCGGTGGCCGGGATGGCGCCGGCCCCGATGCCCTGGAGCGCCCGCGCCAGCACCAGGATCAGCATGCTGGGCGCCAGCCCACCGAGCGTGAGCCCGGCACTGAACAGCAGGATGCCCAGCAGGTAGAGCGGCCCCGGCCCGCGCCGGTCCGACTCGGCGCCCGCGACCACGATCCCGACCAGGGTGCCGAGGAAGAACGCGCTGGTCACCCACCCGTACAGACGCAGACCGCCGAGGTCGTCCTTGATCACCGGCAGGATCGTCACGACCGCCAGGGCCTCGAAGGCGACCAGGGTCACGGTGAGGACCAGGCCGATCGTCAGGGCACGCCTCGCCGGCGCGAAGAGCCCGTCTCGTTGAGCCGACTGCATCTCCCCTACTCTAGCGGGCTCGCCTCACGGCGCGGCGGCGACCTCCCAGACGCTCGAGAAGCACTGGCCGGGCGCGAGCACGCGCAGCCCGACGCCGTTGTTGAAGGCGTTCGGAGCGCAGGTGTACGGCTCGATGGCCAGGGCGCGGCGCCGCACTTTCTCTGGCAGGCCGTCGCCGGTGAACACCTGGAGGAACTCGTAGGCGCGGTCCAGCAGCACGCTGACGCGCGGGCGGCCGCCGGGCGCCGCCAGCTCGACCCTGGCCAGGCCGTCGGCGTCGCGCTCCAGGTCGGTGAAGCCGGTGTCCATGACCGTGCGGCCGATCGTCCTGGGCTCACGGAAGTCCAGCGCGGTTCCCGCCACGCTCGTCCTGCCCGTCGGGATCAGCCGCGCGTTGACCACCAACGAGGTACGCGCGGGCAGCCGGAGCAGGCATTCGTCGATGCTGGGGGCGCCGGCGGTCAGGTAGGGGTGAAACCCGGCGCCATACGGAGCCGGCAGGGCGCCGAGGTTGCGGGCGCTCTGGCGGACGCGCAGCCCCGACGGGGTCAGCGTGTAGGCGACCCGCAGCGACAGCACGAACGGGTAGCCCTCTCTTGCGTGCAGCATCAGGCCCATGACCAGGCGGCTCGGCGTGCGGCTGAGTGGCGCCCAGTTGAGCCAGCGGACCAGTCCGTGCATGGCGTTGGTCCGGTCCGGCTCGTCGAGCGGCAGCTCGAGGCTGCGGCCGTGGAATGCGTAGCGCCCCCGGTCGACCCGGTTCGGGTAGGGGATCAGCACCTGCCCGCGGGAGGCGTCGGGCATGCCGTCGGCCGGGAAGCCCTGGAGCACGCTGAGCCCACCGACCTCCAGGGCCCGCAGGGTCGCGCCGACCTCGGTAACCACCGCGCGGACGGCGCCACGACGCAGCTGGAGCTGGCGGCCGGTCGGCAGGGTCTCGCCGCCGGTGGCCGGGCCTCGGTGCGTGCCAGGTCCGCTCCGGGTCCCCGGCTCGCCGCCGACGGCCGCCCGCTCCAGCACCCCGCTGCCTCCGAGCCCGGCGTCGGTCCCCTCGCCGCGCGAGTGGTCCTCCATGCGGGCACCTCCCTGAGTTGGCGTTCAGAAATGCACTTCGAGGATTTCGCCTAGATTGGGTGATCGTAACCCGTCACGGGGCCGGGAGTGCGGGGATCTTCGGCTCCGGCGTGGCCGAGCACCCGCCTGCGGTCGTCCGAGCTCTGCCGGTTCCGCTGATTCCGCCCATTCCGCTGGTAGGATCGCGAAGACCGGGGCGGCCCCGCGCCTGGACTCCGAGCTGGGAACTCGCCGCCGCGAGGCTCTGGTGGGGACCCGGGCACCGCGGGAACTGGGGGGCGCGTGGGGAGCCAGATCGAGCGAACCGGGCTCAGCGCCGCCGAGGTCGCCGATCGCGTGGCGAGGGGACTCGTCAACGACGTCCCTGAGGCGCCCACCCGGACGCTCGGCCAGATCGTCCGCACCAACGTCGTCACCCGCTTCAACATCCTGCTCGGCTCGTTGCTCGCGGTGATCCTGGTGGTCGGCCCGCTCCAGGACGCGCTGTTCGGGATCGTGCTGGTCTCCAACGCCCTGGTCGGCATCATCCAGGAGGTCCGCGCCAAGCGGACGCTGGAGCGGCTGGAGCTGGTCAACGCGCCGCGCGCGAGCGTGTTGCGCGACAACCAGCAGCGCGAGATCCAGGTCGGCGAGGTCGTGCTCGACGACCTGCTGGAGGTCGGTCCGGGCGATCAGGTCGTGGTCGACGGCAAGGTGCTGGACTCCCTCGGGCTCGAGGTGGACGAGTCGATGCTGACCGGGGAGGCCGAGCCGGTCGGCAAGGCTCCGGGGGAGGAGATCCTGTCGGGCAGCTTCGTGGTCGCCGGCGGCGGCGCCTACCGTGCCACCAGGATCGGGGCCGACGCACAGGCCGCGCGACTGGCCGAGCGGGCGCGGCGCTTCACGCTGGCTCGCTCCGAGCTGCGCGCCGGCATCGACCGCATCATCACCATGGTCACCTGGGTGCTCGTCCCGACCGCCGCGCTGCTGTTCGCCACCCAGCTCGCCGCCCAGCACCAGGACCTCCGCGGCGGGCTCCGCGGCGCGGTGGCCGGGTCGGTGGCGATGGTGCCCGAGGGCCTGGTGCTGCTCACCAGCGTGACCTTTGCGGTCAGCGTGGTGCGGCTCGGTCGCAAGCAGGTGCTGGTGCAGGAGCTGCCGGCGGTCGAGACGCTCGCCAGGGTGGACGTGCTCTGCTTCGACAAGACCGGCACCATCACCGCGGGGGACCTCGCCGTCCAGGAGGTCGTCCCGCTCGACGGCCGCTCCGCCGCGGCGGACGGCGGCGGCGCCGGGGCGGCTGCGCCGGCGGACGGCGGCGGCGCCGAGGCGACCGGGCCGGACGCCGCCGCCCTCGGGGCCATCGCGGCGGCCGACCCCAACCCCAACGCGACCTTGCGGGCGATCGCCGCCGCCTACCCCCCGCCGGACGGCTGGGAGCCGACCAAAGTGGTGCCGTTCAGCTCGGCGAGGAAATGGAGCGCGGCCAGCTTCGACGGGCACGGCAACTTCGTTCTCGGCGCTCCCGAGGTGGTGCTGGCCGCCCGCGGCGGGACCGACCGGGACCTGCTGCGGCGAACCGAGGCGATCGCGGTCGAGGGCCGCAGGGTGGTGCTGCTGGCCTCGGCGCCGGAGCCGGCGGCCAATGGCGAGCTCCCCGACGGGATCGAGCCGGCGGCCTTCGTGGTGCTCGGCGACCGCGTCCGCGCCGACGCGGCCCCGGCCATCGCCTATTTCCTGGACCAGGGCGTGCAGACCAAGGTGCTCTCCGGGGACCACCCGCGCACGGTGGCCGCGGTCGCGCGCCAGGTCGGCATCCCTGGCACGGACGAGCCGGTCGACGCGCGCTCGCTGCCCACCGAGACCGCCGCCCTCGCGGACCTGCTGGAGCACCGCTCGGTGTTCGGCCGGGTGGTGCCCGACCAGAAGCAGGCCGTGATCATTGCCATGCAAAGCCGCGAGCACGTGGTGGCGATGACCGGCGACGGGGTCAACGACGTGCTCGCCCTCAAGGACGCCGACCTCGGCATCGCGATGGGCAACGGCAGCCCCGCCTCGCGGGCGGTCGCCCAGGTGGTCCTGCTGTCGAGCCGGTTCGCCACGCTGCCCGACGTGGTCGCCGAGGGCAGGCGGGTGATCGCCAACATCGAGCGGGTTGCCAAGCTGTTCGTGACCAAGACCGTCTATGCCACGGCGCTGGCGGTGGCGGTGGGCATCGCCCGGCTGCCGTTCCCCTTCCTCCCCCGCCAGCTCACCCTGGTCGGCAGCCTCACCATCGGCATCCCCGGGTTCTTCCTCGCGCTGGAGCCGAACCTGCGCCGCGCCAGGCCGGACCTGGTCCGCCGCGTGCTGGCGTTCGCGGGGCCCGCGGGGCTGGTCGCGGCCGGCGCCACCCTGCTCGCCTACTGGCTCGCGCACCGTAACCCGAGCGTGTCGCTCGAGCAGGCGCGGACCACCGCGACCATCACCCTGACCGGCGCGGGCCTGGAGGTGCTCTGGTCGCTGTCGCGGCCGCTCAACGCGCTGCGGGTCACCATCCTGGCGACCATGGTCGGCGCGCTCGCCGCCGTGCTCGCGATCCCATGGCTGCGCGACCAGTTCGCCCTGGCGCTGCCACCCGCGCCGGTCCTCATCGGCGTCGCCATCCTGCTCGCGGTGGTCGGCGCCGCCATCGAGGTCGTCCACCGCCGAATCGGCTAGGCGAAGGTCGGCCTGGCCCCGGCGCGCCAAAGGCGGGGCCCGCTCGCACTGCGGGCGCTCGCCCGGCGACCAGTGCGTTTGACATTGATCGGGTTGGTTTGACAGGGTTACGCCGCTGTTGGCCACCCCCCGGAGTCCCCCCACTCGGGTCAGCAGCACCAACCGGTCGAGCGCCGCCGAGCGTCCGCCGTCGGCTGCCGTCGACCGACCGGTACCGAGCGAGAGGCTGGCACGGTGCGAGACGAGCGAACCTCTGACCGCAGGGCCGCGCCGCAGCATGCCAGGCGGAGGCCGGTCTGGCTCGTCAACCTGCGCATGACCGTCCTGATCGTGCTGCCCTTGGTGCTGGCGTGGTTCCTCATGCCGGCCGAAACCCGTCCCCTCGGCTCGAGGACCGAGCACCCGAAGGTCGCCGGCGAGGCCACCCGAACCAACGCCCGGGTCGGTCTGACCATCCCGAGCGGGAACAAGGCCGCGGCGCAGCCGCGGACGACCAGGCCCAAGCGCAAGCCGGCCGCGACCACCACCAAGGCGCCCACGACCACCGCGGCGCCCACGACCACCAGGCCGCCGAGCACCACCACTCGCGCTCCGTCCTCGACCAGCTCGCCGGCGACCAGCCGCGCCAGCACCGTCGCGGACAAGATCACCCAGGAGCTGTTCGCCCGTCTCAACGCCGAGCGCAAGGCCAGAGGCCTCGACGCGCTCACTTGGGACCCTGATCTGGCCAACATGGCGGCCGACTGGTCGCGGCACATGGCCAGCACCAAGGACTTCGCGCACCGTGACCTCGCGACCGCCCCCAGCCTGCCCGGGATCGACAAGTTCTCAGCCCTCGGCGAGAACATCGCCTGGGTGGAGGGATACCCGAGCGAGGCGCTCCAGCTTCACACCAGCTGGATGCAGTCGGACGGACATCGGGCCAACCTGCTCCAGCCGGGCTTCGACGCGGTGGGGATCTCGGTGGTGTGCTCGGGCGGCCGTGCCTGGGCGACCCAGGACTTCGGTCGGCTCGACGCCTCCAAGGCCCCGGCGATGACCTCGGACACGCCGCCCGAGAACCCCATCGTCGCGACCGCAAAAGACGGCCTGAGCTGCTGACCCGCTCAGGGGCCGCCGCCGGCTGGCCGTCATGGCCCCTCAACCGGTGACGGTGACCGCGACCCGGTGGACGTCGTTGTCGGCGTAGCCGCCGAGGTTCCATTGCGGGCCGGCCGGCTGCCCGCGGCCGCTCGCGTCGGTCGCCCGGCAGCACAGCTCGTAGTCGCCGCTGCCCGCCGGCTCCCATGTGGCCGACCAGCGCTGCCAGGCGTGCCGGGCATCCGGCGGGTCCACCTCGGCGGCGGCCCAGGTGCGGCCGCCGTCGTCGCTCACCTCGACCCGGACGACCGGTCCCCATCCCGACCACGCCCGGCCCTCCAGACGGCAGGCGCCCAGGGGGACGAAGCGCCGCCGCGTCATGAACTCCGGGATGCCCGGCGGCACCAGCAGCGAGCGCGGAGCGACCCGGCTGACGGGTCGGCCAGCCTCCTCGGGGCGCTGGCGGTAGCGGTAGGCCCGGACCTGCTGGTAGCCGGCGAACCCGTCCTCGATCGCGGTGATGCGAGCCAGCCACTTCACGCTGGCCATGCCGTACCAGCCGGGGACAACCAGCCGCAGCGGGAAGCCGTGCTGGGGCGGCAGCGGCTGGCCGTTCACCTCCCAGGCCAGCAGCACGGCGTCGCCGACGGCCTCGGCGAGCGGAAGGCTCCGCTGATAGGACTGCTCGACGCCACCCTCGATCCCCCGATCCAGCCCGGAGAAGACCACCTCGACGGCGCGGCCGGACAGGCCGGCCTCCTCCAGCAGCGGTCGCAGCGGCGTCCCGGTCCACTCGGCCGTCCCGACGGCCTCGACGAGCCAGGGCTGGCTCAGCGCCCGCGGCGACAGCCGGGCCCGGCCGTTGCCGGCGCACTCCATCGTCACCCGGCGGGTCACGCTGGGACGATCGCGCAGGTCGTCCAGTGACAGCACCAGGCCGCGGTCGACGCTCCCGTCGACCACCAGTCGCCACGCCGCGGGGTCGACGGCCGGGATGTCGTAGTGGACCAGCACATAATGCAGCCCGAGCGGCGTGACCCGGTAGCGCAGCGCCTCCAGCGGCATGCCGTGGTTGCGAGTGGCGAGCTGCAGTTCCTCACGGCTGATCTGATCGGATGCGGTCGTCCCCGGGAACACGGTGTCGGTGGAGCGCTCCATCGCCATCCCCCCTCGAGCGCACCGGTCCTGGTACCGATGCGACTGCGGACGGTGCCATCTGCCCGTCTATCTTTTCACTGCGGTATGGTCGCGGCAGCGAAGATGCCGGGGGTTGCGGGATGGGCCGACACGAGGACGGCTGGACGGTCGAGGAGGCCAACGCCGCGCTGGACCGGGTGCGGGCCACCGTCCGGCGGATCCAGGCGCTGGCGGGCACGCGGACGGATCAGGGCGGCAAAGAGGTGGCGGCCCGCATCCGCGGCAACGGGCAGCGCAACGGCCAGCACAGCGGCCAGGGGCGCGGCCCGGCCGGCAGGCAGGCGGCGGAGCTGCGGGCGGCCCTGGACGAGCTCTCGGCGGAGGGGATCCTGCTGCGCGACGTCGACAACGGCCTCGTCGATTTCCCGGCGCGCTCCGTCAGCGGGCGGACCTACTGGCTCTGCTGGCTGGTGGACGAGCCTGAGGTCGCCTGGTGGCACTGGCCCGAGACCGGCTTCGCCGGCCGCAGACCGCTGTCCGACCCACCCGACTGAGCATCGCCGTGACGCGGCGGTCCCGAGCTGCGTCACCGCGCCAGGGCGCCTGTCGCGGGCATCGTTCATCATCTCCCCGACACTCCCGATCTCGAAGGACCACACAGCTCGATGATGGCCCGCTCGCACGCCCTGCTGGGGGCGGCCGGCTGGCTCGCCGCCGCGCCAGTGGCGAGCGACGCCGTCCACCAGCCAATCGACCTGCCGACGCTGGCGGCCAGCACGCTGGTGTGCGCCGGCGCGGCGCTGCTGCCCGACCTGGACCACCACGACGGGCTGATCGCCAACTCGCTCGGCCCGCCCACGCGGCTGCTGGCGCGGGGCGTCTCCAGGGTCTCGGGCGGCCACCGGCACGTCACGCACTCGCTGCTGTTCGGCCTGCTCGCGGGCGGCCTGGCCTGGGCGATCGCCCGCTACGCCGGCCGCCCGGGCATGCTGCTGCTCGCCCTGCTGTGCGCGGCCTTCGCCCTCCGCGCGGTGCACCTGTCCTCGCCGGTCTCCGAACGGCCGCTGCACTGGGTGCCGGTCGGCCTGGTCGCCGGGGCGATCACCTACGCCGAGGCCAGGTACCTCCCAGGGCCCTGGCGCTGGCTGCCGATCGCGATCGCGGTGGGCTGCTGGTTGCACGTGCTCGGCGACCTGCTGACACCCGAGGGCGTGCCGCTGCTGTGGCCCTGGCGCGAGCGCGCGGCCATCCCGGTGCTCGACCACACCAACGACTGGACCGAGACGTTCGTGGTCGTGCCCGTGCTCGGCCTGCTGATCTTCGGCCTGGCGTGGGTCCACTTCGCCGCGGTGCGGACCGCCGCCCTGACCTGGCTGGACGGGCTCGCCCGGTAGCTCTCCCGGCTAGGTCCCGGCCCGCCAGCCGGAGAGGTAATCGAGCTGGCGGTCGGTCAGCTCCTCCCAGCGCACGCCGAGGGCCCGCAGCTTGTGGCGGGCGACGCGGTCGCTGATGGAGGGCGGCACCGCGTGCACGCCGGCCGCCATCGTCGCGCCCGCGGTGGCGAGGTGCTCGACGGCCAGCGCCTGGGTGGAGAACGTCAGGTCCATCACCTCGGCGGGATGGGCCTCCGCGCACGCCTGCCCGACCAGGCGCCCCTCGGCCAGAACCATGACCGAGCCGCCGCCGGGCAGCACGTACTCGACCACGTTCGGGCGGGCCGGCCGTGCCTCGACCGCGCGGGCGCGCAGCCCGGCGATGTCGATCTCCACGTCGAAATGGCCGGAGTTGCCGACGATGGCGCCAGGCTTCATGGCCTCCATGTGCGGCAGCGTGATCGCGTCGCGGTTGCCGGTGACGGTCACGAACACGTCGCCGACCGGCGCCGCCTCGGCCATGGGCAGGACCTGATAGCCGTCCATCACGGCCTCCAGCGCCTTGATCGGCTCGATCTCGACGACCACCACGCGCGCCCCCATGCCCCGCGCCCGCTGCGCCACCCCGCGGCCGCACCAGCCGTAACCGACCACCACCAGGACCGAGCCCGCCAGCAGCAGGTTGGTGGCGCGCAGGATTCCGTCGATGGTGTTCTGGCCGGTCCCGTATCGGTTGTCGAACAGGTGCTTGGTGTCGGCGTCGTTGAGCGAGAGCATCGGGTAGCGCAGCTCGCCCTCGGCGGCCATGTTGCGGATCCGCATAACCCCCGTGCTGGTGACCTCCGTGCCGCCGACGATGCCGTCGAGCAGCTCCCCGCGGTGCTCGTGGATGGTGGCGGTGAGGTCGGCGCCGTCGTCCAGGATCAGCGTGGGCCTGGTCGCCAGCACGCCCTCGACCTGACGGTAGAAGGTCTCGCGGTCGCAGCCGTGGATGGCGAACACGCGGGCGCCCAGCTCGTCGTGGATGGCCGCGGCGACGTCGTCCTTGGTGGACAGCGGGTTGGACGCGCACAGCGACAGCTCGGCGCCGCCCGCCACCAGAGCGCGGCAGAGGTTGGCCGTCTCGGTGGTGACGTGCAGGCAGGCGCCGATCCGGACGCCCTCCAGCGGCCGGGCGAGCTGGAACTCGTCCCTGATCGCGCGCAGCACCGGCATGCGCCTGGCGGCGAAGTCGACCTTGCGGCGCCCCTCGGGCGCCAGGCCAGGGTCCTTCAGCATGAAGTCGATCGTCCTCACGTTCCCTTCATCAGCTCGCAAGGCGCATCAGCGCGCGCGCCTTGCGGGTCTCGAAGTCCAGTGCGGCGGTCCGCGCCGGCTGGCGGCGGGCCAGGCGGGCGAGCGCGCCGAGCTGGTCGCGCAGCTCGGGCTCGTGGACGGCGCGCAGCGCGAAGGCGACCGCGGCGGGGGGCACGCCGTAGCGCTCCTCCAGGTCCGCCGCGTAGGCGGCGGCGAGCAGGTCGTGCTCACCGTAGGACCGGTACCCGCCGGCGGTGCGCGCCGGGGCCACCAGGCCCAACGACTCCCGGTAGCGCAGCATGCGGGGGGTCGTGCCGAGCCGCGCCGCGGCCGCGCCCACCACCTCGGCCGCGCCGGGCCGGATGCCGTGGCGCAGTGCCAGCCGTTCCAGGTCGGTTGCCATGCGGGGGACGATATGACCTTGACAATTCAATGTCAAGGTTGCCCGCGGCGAGCCGTGGCGTGGAGAATCGAACGGATGCGGCGAGCATGGTGGCGGCTGCGCGCCGCCTGCGGGGTGATCGGTCCAGCGGCGTTCACGGCCGCATGGGTCACCAGCACCGTGCGGCAGACGGGCTACTCGATCGCCGAGGAGCACCTGAGCGGGCTCGCCGCTCCGGACGCCCGCGACCCCGAGATCATGATCGCCGGGTTCGTCACCCTCGGCGCCTGCACCACCGCGTTCGGCTCGGCGCTGGAAACCGCCCTCGGAGGACGGGGCCGCGCCGGCGCCGGCCCGGCGCTGGTCCGAGGCGCCGGGATCGCGACCATCGCCGCGGGGCTGCTACGCCGCGACCGGATGCTGCTGCACCCCGCGGAGGCCGTCGGCGGCGGCCAGTCCTGGCATAACCACGGCCACGACCTGGCCAGCCTGGCCATCTACACGGCGCTGATCGTCGCCCCGTCGCTGCTGGCCCGCCGCCTCCGCCACGATCCTGGCTGGTCGGCTCTGCGACCGGCGGCGGTCGCCACCTCGGCGGGGAGTACCGCCCTGCTCGCGCTGTTCTGGTCACGCGCGGTCGAGTCCTGGAACGGCGTCGTCCAGCGCGTCGCCGTCACGATCCCGCTCGTCGCCATGGCCGCCTTCGCCACCGGGCTGCTCCGCCACGACCCGCCGCCCGTGGACCTGATCCCGCCGGAGCCGGACCGCCGGAGCGGCGGCCAGGCCACGCGCACTCCAGAGTGACGGCGCCCGCGGCGGCGATGACGGTCCGGGCCGGCGCCTGACGCGCCAGGCCGCGTCAGGCGGTGGCTTCGGCGAGGACCTTCTCGGCGTGGCCGTCGGCCTTGACGTTGTACCAGGCGCGCTGCACCCTGCCCTGCTCGTCGATCAGGAAGGTCGAGCGCAGCACACCGACGCTGGCCTTGCCGTAGAGCGTCTTCTCGCCCCACGCGCCGTAAGCCTCCATCACCTGGTGATCGAGGTCGGACAGCAGCGGGAAGCGCAGCCCGTACTTCTCACGGAAGGCGCGGTGGCTGGAGTCGTCGTCCCCGGAGATGCCCAGCACCGGCACGCCGGCGCGCTGGAACCCGTGGAGGTTGTCGTTGAACTGGCAGGCTTCCTTGGTGCAGCCGGGCGTGTCGTCCTTCGGGTAGAAATAGACGATCACCTTGCTGCCCTTGAAATCGTCCAGGGAGACGGTCTTGCCGTCCTGGTCCGGCAGGTTGAATGACGGCGCCTCGGCACCGGGCTCGAGCTGGGGCATGGAGCTCCTCGCTGCACTCGACGAGTGGTGGTCGCTCCAGACTGTAGTGCCCCGGCCGGCGCTCCGCATGGCGCCGTCCACACCCCCCGGCCCGGTCAGGTGCGCGGGACAACGGTTGCCAGGAGTGCCGCCGCCTGGTCGAGCTGAGCGGGCGTGGGCATCGGCGGCGGCGGGATGGTGAGCCAGCGGTCGGCGTAGCGGCCGGCGACCCGCGCCGCGCGCTCGTCGCCGTGGCGGGCAAGCCGGCGGGCGGCGTGGGCGACCAGCAGCCCCGCGGCGCAGCAGCGGCCGAGCCGCATGGCGAAGCCGCGGAGGTGCGCCTGAAGCGCCCCGGCGTCCGAGTCCTGGAAGGCTCGCAGCTCCTTGGCGACTCCCTGGAGGGACCGCCCGACCAGGTCGACGGTGCGCTCGAGCCCGGTCGCGCGCTCGGCGCCCTCCGGCCAGTCGCGCGGGGGCGCCAGCTGGTCGTCCAGGTCCTCCAGCAGGGCGCTGACCGCCTGGTCGGTGCGCTCGGCGCGGGCGAGGTCGAGGCTCAGCACGTTGGTGGTGCCCTCCCAGATCGGCAGCACCTGGGCGTCACGCAGGAGCCTCGGGATGCCGGTGTCCTCGATGTAGCCGGCGCCGCCGAACGCCTCGACGACCTCGCTGGCGTGCGCCACCGCGTCCTTGCCGGTGAGCAGCTTCACCACCGGGACCAGCGCGCGCAGGGCACGCTGCTCGCGTTCGGTGGCCAGGCCGTGCTCGGCGCGGCCGAGCAGCTCGGCGGCGCGCGCAACCAGCGCGAAGGCCGCCTCCGCCTCGACCGCCAGGTCCAGCAGCGTCTCACGGTGCAGCGGCAGCTCCTCAAGGGGCTCGCCGAAGGCCTGGCGCACGCGCGCATAGGCGACGGCCAGCTCGACGCCGCGACGCATCCCGGCGGCCGCGCTGATGCCGTTGTGCACCCGGGTGACGTTCAGCATCCCGGTGATCTTCTTGAGGCCGGCCTCGACCCCGCCGACGGGGGTGGCCGCGGCGCCGGCCAGCTCCAGCTCGGCGGTGGGCACCGCACGCGTGCCGAGCTTGTCCTTCAGCCGGTGGACCAGGATGGTCTCGCCGAGCTGCGAGCGGCCGGTCAGGGGGTCGACGGCCTCGACCAGGAACAGCCCGAGGCCCCTGCTGCCTCGGGCGCCGCCCTCCGGCCTGGCCAGAGCGAGCGCGCAGTCGGCGGTGGTCGCCGAGGTGAACCACTTGACGCCGTGCAGGCGCCAGCGGCCCTGGTCGTCCAGCCGGGCGACGGTTGCGGTGCGGCCGACGTCGGAGCCGCCCTCGCGCTCGGTCATCCACTGGCCAGAGGTCCAGGCGCGCCCCGGGTCGCGCGAGGTCAGCAGCGGGACCACCCGCTCGCGCAGCTCGGCGGCGGCGTGGTCCAGCAGCACCCGGACGGCCGCGTCGGTCATCGCCAGCGGGCAGGTCGCCACCGCCGAGGACGGCGCGTACAGGTGCAGCAGGGCGTGCTGGAGCACGCGTCCGTGGGCGCCGTGGCGGTCGTCGTAGGCCACCGCCACCAGGCCGGCTCGCTCCTGTGCCGCGATCAGCTCCCGCCACGCGGCACTGACCTCGATCCGGTCGACACGCCGGCCCCACGGGTCGAACTGGACCAGCCGGGGCGGGGCCGCCTCCGCCAGGCCGCCGAGCCGCGCCAGCTCGCCCGCCGCGGCCTCGCCCATCGCGTCCAGCTCCGGGGTGGCCTCGGCCAGCACCTCCGGCGGCAGCAGCCGCTCCAGGTGCTCGCGCAGGACGGTGTCGGATCGGAAGGTGTTGGTGAGGGATGGCGGCTGCTGGAAGAACGTCACCGCGTTCCCCTTTCCGGTCGGGGCGGCGCCAGCTCGTTCAGTATCCCGAACAGCTGGGCGAAGCGGTTGATCGTGCTCCTGCCGATCGCCGGCAGCAGGCGCGCCTGGTTGACGAGCAGGAAGCGGGCGGGCTGGTAGCGGTCGATCGGCCGCCCGAGCCCGGACTCGATCCGCTTGACCAGCGAACCGCCGCTGGGCAGCTCTCCGGACCGCGGCGCCTGCACGCCCGACCAGGCCAGCAGCTCGAGGTAGAAGCCCTCGCCGAGGAGGTCCTCGATGCCCGCCTCCGCGCTGCCGGTGATCTCGGTGAGCGCCACCAGCCGCTCCGGTAGCAGCAGGCCGTCGGTGACCAGCGCGGTGACATCGGGATGGCCGGCGCCACGGGAGAGCAGCACCGCCGCCCGCAGCGGCGCGCCGAGCATCGCCGCCAGCGCCGGGATGGCGTGCAGGCCGCCGGCGGGCAGGAGCGCCCAGCGGCGGTCCAGGCCGCCGCGGCCGGCCTCTCGCAGGTAGGCGCTCATGATCTCGAGATAGACCACATCGGCGGGGTTCGGCACCAGCAGCGTGTCGGGCCCGAGGTCGACCTCGGCCGCCACTCGGCTGGCCAGCGCCGCCCGCAGGGGCACCAGCGTGTCGGGGTGGACGGCGGCGGAAGGCTCCCGGACCCTGGTGCCTTCGTCGTCCAGGTCCTCGACGGTGCGCACCTGTCGCGGCGCCGCAGGATCGACCATGAACGGCGAGTGGGTCGTGTAGACGACCTGATGGCGCGGGGCGAGCCGCTCGCTGATGTAGCGCAGCAGGTCCGCCTGGGCGGTCGCGTGCAGGCCCAGGCCGGGCTCGTCCAGCAGCACGATGAGATGGTCCGATTCCTGGACATCGGAGAACGCCGCCACGAACGAGAAGAACCAGACGAAGCCTTCCGACCGCTCCCCGAAGTTCATGGTCACGCGATGGCGCCGGTCGCGGACGCGGATGTCGAGGAACGGCCCGGGCTCCCCGGCGGGGCCCTTGACCCGGAAGTCCACGTCCAGCTCGACCTGGAGGTCTGGCCCCTGGCTCCAGTAGCGCAGCACCTCGTCGCCGATGCGCTCCGCCGCGACCTCCAGGGCGACCTTGCGGCGCTCGTAAGTGGACTCGACGAAGTCGTCGGCGTCCACACCGGCCAGCCGCAGCAGCGAGCGCGCGGTCCGCTCGCCGGGCGCCAGGCGGCTGGCCGGCAGAGTCTGGAGGCGCGGGATGCTGACGCGCCCTGGCAGCACGTTGTAGTGGTCGAAATAGAGGAAGCGGGGCACCCGGGCGGTGATGAACGAGGCCAGCTCCGCGCCGCCGCCGCGCGCCCGACCCGCGTCGTCCTGCTCGACCACCAGTCGCCGCCGGCCCCCGTAGGTCCGGTCCAGCCGAACCGTGCGAGAGGTCACCACCCCGGGGCCGAACTCCCCCCACAGGTCGTCCACGTCGGCGTCGTCCAGCTCGAAGGTCGCGCTGACCGGTACGGTGTCCCGGATCTGGTCGCGCTCGCGGCCACTCAGCCGGCGCGGGTAGTCGCGCAGCTCGTCGAAGGCGAGCGGGTCGTCGGCCAGGGGGTTCAGGCGGGCGAGCGCCTCCAGGAAGGCGGTCTTGCCGCTCTCATTGCGGCCGACGAGGCAGGTGACGTCAGGTTCGAACCGAACGACCTCTGAGTCGTAGATGCTCTTGAACTTCCTGACGATCCCGCTTGTGAGGTACATATCGGTTTCCCCCGCCGATCCCACCCAATTGGTGGCGCCCAATCCTACGAGAGCTGGAGGCGACACGTTAGGTGGGCGGCGGCCCGTGGCGCTGGGCATCCGGCCAGCCGGGCGAACCCGCTGATCCGGGCGATGCGGATTTGACTCTTCGAGGGGATATTGGAGAACCTGCGCGGGTCATGCTGCGAGTGGCAGAGTCAACCGACGAAAGGACCCAGCGTGACCCAGTCAGACAGCGCGGCCGCCAGCGAGGCCTCCAGCAGCCGCTCCGCCATCTCCCACGCTGGCAACAGCCGGGCCCAGGTCGACCTCGAGCGGTCTGCGCGCAGCTTCGGGGGAGGCTCTGTGCAGCTCGCCGATCTCGAGGAAGTCGACGTTCGGACCGTCTTCCAGCGCGACGGCGACGGGTTCTCCGGCTGGCTGGCGGGCAACCTGGACAGGCTGTCGAAGGAGCTCGGCGTCAGCGGCCTGCGCGAGGTGGGCCGCGACATCGCCGTCGGCTCGTTCACCGTGGACATCCTGGCCCAGACGGACAAGGGCCGGCGGGTGGCCATCACCAACCAGCTCGAGACGACCGATCACATGCACCTCGGCCAGGTGGTCACCTTCGCCGCCGGCCTGGAGGTGTCCGCCGTGATCTGGATCACCACCAAGGTCAGTGAGGAGCACCGAGCCGTGCTCGACTGGCTCAACCAGCACGGCGACGACGACGTGCGCTTCTTCGCGGTGGAGCTGCGCCTGCTGCGCATCGGCAGCTCGCTGCCGGCGGCGGTGTTCAACGTGGCGGCCAAGCCGAACGACTGGCAGAAGGTCGCCCGCCAGCGGCAGCGCGTCAGCTCGCCGTTCAACTCGCGCACACGCGAGTTCTGATCTCACAACCGCACCTTCCCTGACGCCGGACCCTCCCCCTGGGGGTCCGGCGTTGCCGATGGGCTCCCCGATCACCGGTGCGCCCGATATGCTCCAGTGGTGGCAACACCGCAGACTTCCCCGCATCCGCCCGCCAACCTCGGGGGCTACGACCATCGTGTGGTCGAGGCCAAGTGGCGCCAGCGGTGGGCGGCGGCGGGCAGCCACCGCACGCCGCTCCAGACCGCGGTGCGGCCCTTCTACAACCTGATGATGTTCCCCTACCCCTCGGCCGAGGGACTCCACGTCGGCAACCTGTACGCCTACACCGGGGCGGACCTGTACGGCCGCTGGCGGCGCAAGCACGGCGACACGGTGTTCCAGCCGATGGGGTTCGACGCCTTCGGCCTCCACGTCGAGAACCACGCCGCCGAGGTCGGCGAGCACCCGAGCCGCCTGGTGCCGCGCAACGCCGCCCACTTCAAGCGCCAGCTCCAGCGACTGGGGGCGATGCTGGACTGGGAGCACCAGCTCGACACCACCGACCCGGCGTTCTACCGCTGGACCCAGTGGCTGTTCCTGCGGCTTCTGGACGCCGGGCTGGCCGAGCGGCGCGAGGGCCTCACCGAGTGGTGCCCGTCCTGCCGGACGGAGGTGGACGGCGAGCAGGTGGCGGACGGCCATTGCGAGCGCTGCGGCGCCCGCATCGAGCGACGGGTGCTGCTGCAGTGGTTCCTGCGGACCACCCGCTACGCGCAGGCGCTGCTGGACGGCCTGGACGAGCTCGACTGGCCCGACGCGACCAAGCGCGCCCAGCGCGCCTGGATCGGGCGCTCGGACGGCGCGCTGGTGCGCTTCGAGCTGCGTGGCTGCGCCCTTCGGGAGGCTGAGGCCTTCACCGCCCGACCGGACACCGTCCACGGCGCCAGCTTCCTGCTGGTCGGCGCCGAGCACCCCGACCTCGACCGGTTCGTGACGGCCGAGCGCCGCGCCACGGTCGCGGCCTGGCGGAGCCGCGCCGCGGCGCGGGCGGCCCAGGCCGAGCCCGGCAGGCTCCCCGGCATCGACCTCGGCTCGGTCGCCGTCCACCCGCTGAGCGGGCAGCGCCTGCCGGTGTGGGCCGCCGCCGGCGTTCCCGGCGGCTACCCGTCGGGCGTGGTCATGGCGGTGCCGGCGCACGACGACCGTGACCATGCCTTCGCGACCGCCCACGGGCTGCCGATCCTCCGGGCCGTCACCGGCGGCGACGTGCGCGCAAGGGCCTGGACCGGGCCGGGGCGCCTGGTGAACAGCGGCGACCTGGACGGGATGCCGTCCGAGCTGGCCCGCCCCGTTGTGATCGGGCGGCTCGAGCGGGGAGGCAGGGGCGGCCCGGGCGTGCGCTACCGGCTCCGCGACTGGCTGGTCTCGCGGCAGCGCTACTGGGGGCCGCCGGTCCCGGTCGTCTCCTGTCCGGTGGACGGTGTCGTGCCCCTGCCAGAGCGCGACCTGCCGGTACCGCTGCCGTACGTCGAGGACTTCCAGCCGCTCGGCACCGGCGTGCCGCCGCTGGCCAGCTCCGCCGGCTGGATCGCGACGCGCTGCCCCCGCTGCGGCGGCCCGGCGCGGCGCGAGCCCGACGTGCTCGACAGCTCGCTGGACTCGGCCTGGCACTATCTCCGCTACCCGTCCAGCGACCTGCACGACCGGCCGTTCGACCGCCGGCGCACCTGGACCTGGCTGCCGGTCGCCTCCTACATCGGCGGCAACGAGCACGCGGTCGGGCACCTGCTCCACGCCCGCTTCGTGATGCGCGCCCTGCACGACCTCGGGCTCGTGCCGGCCCCTGAGCCCTTCCATCGGTTCCGCGCCCACGGCGTCATCCTCAGAGACGGCGCCAAGATGTCCAAGAGCCGCGGCAACGTGGTCGACCCCGACCACTACATAGAGCGGCACGGCGCCGACACCCTGCGCCTCTCCTTGATGTTCATGGGCCCCTACGGCGCCGGCGGGGACTTCCGCGACGACGCGATCGGCGGCGTCGCGCGCTTCGTCGGGCGGGTCTGGCGTGCCGTCCAGCTGGCGGCGGCACCGTGGCAGCGCCCGGATCCCCAGGCGGCCCCGGAGCGCGAGCGCCGGCGGCACCGGCTGATCGCCGCCGTCGACCAACGCATCGCGCGGCTCGCGTACAACACCGCCATCGCCCAGCTCATGCCCTTCGCGCGGGCGCTGGATCGCGAGGCCGCCGGCGGTTGCGCGCGGCGCGAGGACGCGGTCACCCTGGTCGAGCTGCTCGCCCCGTTCGCGCCACACCTGACCGAGGAGCTCTGGGAGCGGCTCGGCGAGCCGGGTTCGGTGCACGACGCCCCCTGGCCCGGGTACGACCCGGAGCTGGCGGCCGAGGCGGTGGTCACCGTCCCGGTGACGATCGACGGCAAGCGGCGCGCGAGCCTGGAGGTCCCGGCCGGCACGCCCGCCGGCGAGCTGGAGCGGCGGGCGCTGGAGCTGCCGAGGATCTCCGAGCTGCTCGCCGGGCGCGCGCCGCGCCGCATCGTGGCGGTCCCCGACCGCATCGTGAACCTGGTCGTCTGAGCGCGAGCCGGAGGAGGCTCGCGCTCAGACGGGAATCGGACGGGCCGGCGCCCCCGCTCGGTTCAGCTGAGCCTGGGGTCGTCGGCGTTGAGCAGCCAGCGCGGCGCCGGGCCGACCTTGACGGTCTCAGCGAGAGGGTCGACGCCGCCGTTGGCCTCGCCGTCCTCCAGCTCCTCCAGGTCGACCAGGGACGCGCCCGTGTACCGCAGGCCGTAGTAGCGGTACAGCGCGGCCTCGTCCTGGGGCCACAACCGTCCGGCCGCGGGCATGCCCGGCGCGCGCCGGACGGTCGCCAGCTCGAACGGGAGCTGGATGCCCACTGACAGCTCGTGGGCCGCGGCGACCGGGACCAGGCTCGTCTCCCCGTCGGCCTGCTCCAGGTCGAGCAGCGCCCATCCGGGCTCGTCGGTCTCGGCGTCGTAGTAGACGTCCATCACCGAGCCGATCCGGTGCCCGTCGCGATCAAGCGCGACGCGCCCTTTCCACCTGCGCACGACATCGAATGCCGGCATGCGCCCCCCCAACAACTCGTCGGTGCCGCCCGAACCGAGCGACACGTGGCTTCTGCGCGGCGGATGTTACCTGGGCCTTCGATCGCTAGAACAGTGGGCTTCGAGGTAAGTGACCGGATAGTGACGATCTTTGGCACAAACTCTTCTTCCGCAAGCGCCGCAATTGGCACCCGCAATCGCGGAAACGCGATGCGACTGGCGCCCGCGGCCGCACGGCCGGCCGCTCAGGCCTCCAGGGCGGGTATCTCCGCGGCCAGCCGCTCCGCCTCGGCGTCCAGGTCCCCCTCGGCGGCGGGCAGGTCGTGGTCGCCGGCGGACGTCTCGAGGATGGCGCCGGGGCATTCGCGGTGGGCGCCGCCGTCGCGGGCGGCGGCGTTCATCCTGCCGAGGACGCCGAGCAGCACCCGCAGCTCGTCGTCGGCGATGTGGCGGGCGAAGTGCTCCTCGATGCCGCGCAGGTGCACCGGCGCGGCCCGGCGCAGCACCGCCCGCCCCTGGTCGGTGAGCACCGCGTAGGCGCCGCGGCGGTCGGAGGGGCACCGCTCGCGGCGCACCAGCTCGGCCTCTTCCATGCGGTCCACGAGGCGCGACAGACCACTCTTGGAGAGCAGCACGGACTGGGCGAGCTCCAGCATCCGCAGGCGCCCACCGGGCGCTTCGGCCAGCTTGAGCAGCACCTCGAACTTGCTGAGGGGCAGGCCGCGCTCCTCCTCCAGCTCGCGCTCGAGGAGGTCGGTGACGGCCTCGTGGGCCTCCAGCAGCGCCCGCCACGCTGCCAAGCGCGCGGCGTCGGGACGGTTACGCATGGGCCCATGTTAGGACGAACCATCGACTGTCGGGTAGTTGCGGCGACAACCACCAGCTCGACGAGCTCGAGGTGGGCGTGAGCGGACACGAGCGGCCGCGGAAAGTACTTTCCGTGGTTTGCCACTTCCCCTCGCGGTTATCCCGGACTTCCCGAGCAGAGGCGCTGCTCGGAGACGGGAAGGGGGGAGCCGTGCGGGTTCTTGGCGTCAACGCGGTGTTCCACGACCCGGCGGCGGCGCTGGTGGTGGACGGCGAGACCGTGGCGGCCGCCGAGGAGGAGCGCTTCACACGCCGCAAGCACGGCAAGCTCCCCGTCCCGTTCGCCACCTGGGAGCTGCCGGCGAGGTCGGCGGCCTGGTGCCTGACCATGGCGGGCCTGCGCCCCGAGGAGCTGGACGCGGTCGCCTATTCGTACGATCCCAGCCTGGCTCCGCCGGCCCGCGCCGACCTGACAGCCGACGGTTGGGAGGGCCTGCGCACGCTCTACGCGCGGCGCGCCCCCCAGTTCCTGCGCGCCGCCCTGCCGGGCCTGGACCCCGCCTGCGTGCGCTTCGTCCCCCATCACATCGCCCACGCGGCCTCGGCGCACCTGGCCGCGCCCTACCCGGATTCGAGCGTGCTGGTGCTGGACGGCCGCGGCGAGCACGCCTCCCACCTGGCGGGCAGGGCCCGCGACGGGCGCCTGGAGGTGCTGGCCGCACAGCGGCTCCCCCATTCGCTCGGCCTGCTGTACGAGGACGTCACCGAGCACCTCGGCTTCAAGCGCTCCTCGGACGAGTACAAGGTGATGGCGCTGGCCGCCTACGGCGAGCCCACCTTCCTGCCCGAGCTGCGCGAGGCGATCCGCACGACCGATGACGGCGGCTTCACCGTCGCCCCGATCGAGCTTGGCACGCTGGCCAAGCGGCGCAACGGCGACGAGGACTGGGGCGGCGAGCACGCCGACCTCGCCGCCAGCCTCCAGGTCCGGCTCGAGGAGGTGCTGCTGGAGCTGGCCCGCTGGCTGCACCGCCGCACCGGGGACGAGGTCCTGACCATGGCCGGCGGGGTCGCGCTCAACTGCGTGGCCAACTCGCGCATCGCCGATGAGGGGCCGTTCGAGCGGATCTGGGTGCAGCCGGCGGCGGGCGACGCCGGTACCGCGCTGGGTGCGGCCATGCACGTCGCGCAGTCCCTCGGTGACCGGGTGCGGCCGATGCCGGGCGCCGACCTCGGGCGCGGCTGGAGCGACGAGGAGCTGGAGCGCTGGCTGGTCTCGGCGAGGCTGCGCTACGAGCGGCCGGCCGACCTCGCCGACGCGGTCGGCGAGGTGATCGCCGGCGACGGCGTGGTCGCCTGGTTCCAGGGCCGCAGCGAGTACGGGCCGCGTGCCCTCGGGCACCGGAGCCTGCTCGCCAGCGCGACCCGGGCCGCCAACACCGAGCGCCTCAACGAGGTGAAGGGCAGGGAGCAGTTCCGCCCGGTGGCCCCGATGGTCCTGGCCGAGCGCGCCCCGGAGCTGTTCGAGGGCCCGATGCCGAGCCCCTATATGCTGTTCACCCACCGGGTGCGCCCGGAGTGGCGCGAGCGCATCCCGGCGGCACTGCACGTCGACGGCAGCGCTCGCATCCAGACCGTCGACCGCGCGACCGAGCCGCTGGTCGCGGCGATGCTGGAATCGGTCGAGCGCCGCACAGGCGTGCCGGTGGTCATCAACACCAGCCTCAACACGGCCGGCCGCCCGATGGTGGACGACCCGAGGGACGCGCTGGAGTGCTTCGGCTCCGCTCCCGTGGACGTGCTGGCGATCGGGCCGTTCCTGGTCCGCAGGCAAGGGCTGGCGGGATGACCGGAGGCAGGCGGTTCGACCTGGTGGTCCCGACGCTGGGCCGTCCGTCACTCGCCGCCCTCCTGGAGGCGCTGGCCGAGGATGCGGCCTCCACGAGGCCCGGGCGCGGGCCGGCCGGGCACGACCGCGCGGTGGAGCCCGGGCGCGGGCCGGCCGGACACGACCGCGCGGTGGAGCCCAGGTGCGGGCCGGCCGGGCCGGGCTGGCTGCTTCCCGGGCGGGTGATCGTGGTCGACGACCGCCGCGGCGGGCCGCCGCTGGAGGTCGGCGTGCCGGAGCCGCTGGCCGGGCGGGTGCGGATCGTGCGCGGCCGTGGAGCCGGACCGGCCGCCGCCCGCAACCTCGGCTGGCGGCTGGCGACCGCGCCGTGGGTTGCGTTCCTCGACGACGACGTGGTCCCCGACGCGGGCTGGCTGGAAGCTCTGGAGGCTGACCTGGCCGTCCCGGACCCCACGGTCGCGGGGAGCCAGGGCCGGCTGCGCGTGCCGCTGCCGGCCGGGCGGCGGCCGACCGACTGGGAGCGCAACGTCGCGGCCCTGGCGGGCGCGCGCTGGGTCACGGCCGACATGGCCTATCGGCGCTCGGTGCTGGCCGAGGTCGGCGGCTTCGACGAGCGCTTCCCGCGCGCCTATCGCGAGGACAGCGACCTGGCGCTGCGTGTGATCGGGGCCGGCTACCGGATCGAACGCGGCCGGCGCACGGCCGCGCACCCTGTCCGCCCGGCCGGACCGCTGGTGAGCGTCCGCGTGCAGGCGGGCAACGCCGACGACGTGCTCATGGGGGCGCTGCACGGCCCGGGCTGGCGCGCGGCCGCCGGCGAGTCGGACGGGCGCCGGCGGCGGCACCTGGCCACCACCATGGCGGGGCTGGCCGGGCTCGGCGCCCTTGCGCTGCGCCGCCGCCGGCTGGCCACGGCGGCCGGCGCCGCCTGGCTCGCCGCCACGGCCGAGTTCGCCTGGAAGCGGATCGCTCCCGGGCCGCGGGGAGCCCGCGAGCTGGCCACCATGGCGCTGACCAGCGCACTCATTCCGCCCGCCGCCACCTGGCACCGGACGGCCGGCCTCGCCCGCCTGCAACGCCTGCTCCGCTCGCGCGAACCGCTCCGCTCGCGCGAACCGCTCGGCCCCGAGTCGGCGACGGAGTCTGAACCGGCCCATCCCCTCGGGACCGGGCCGGCCCATCCCCTCGGGACCGGGCATGCCGGGCCGCGGGGCCGGCCGGCGGCGGTGCTGCTGGACCGGGACGGCACGCTGGTAGAGGACGTCCCCTACAACGGCGACCCGGCGCGGGTGGTCCCGCGGCCGGGCGCCCTGCGGGCGCTGGAGCGGCTGCGGGCGGCGGGCGTGCCGCTGGCGGTGGTCTCCAACCAGTCCGGTGTGGCCAGCGGAGCGCTGCGGCCCGAGCAGGTGGCCGCGGTCAACCGCCGCGTCGAGGAGCTCCTCGGCCCGGTGGGGCCCTGGCTGGTGTGCAGCCATGGTCCGGATGACGGTTGCCGCTGCCGCAAGCCCGCACCGGGCCTGATCGAGGCGGCCGCCGCCGCGCTCGGCGTCGACCTCCGCCAGTGCGTGGTGATCGGCGACGTCGGCGCCGACGTCCGGGCCGCCCAGGCGGTGGGCGCGGGCGCCGTGCTGGTGCCGACCGCAGCCACCCGGAGCGAGGAGATCGCCGCCGCCCCCACCGTCGCCGTCGACCTGGACGCGGCCGTCGACCTGCTGCTTGGCGCGGGCGACAATCCGGGACCGGCCGGGCGGCGCGGGAGCGCGGGGGACCGTCCGAGCCCGGCCCACCGCCACGCGAACGTGGACGGAGCCGGCGCGGCAAGCCACCGGGGGGCGCCGGCATGACCGGCCCGCAGGTGCTGGTGGCGCGCCAGGACAGCGCCGGCGACGTGCTGCTCGCCGGCCCGGCGCTGCGCGCGGTGGCGGCCACGGCCGGGCGGGTCACCATGCTGTGCGGCCCGCGGGGCGCGGAGGCGGCCGCGCTGCTGCCCGGCGTGGACGAGGTGCTGTGCTGGCACGCGCCCTGGATCGACGCCGAGCCCGAGCCGGTGCGGCGCCAGGAGGCCGACGGGCTGGTGGACCAGCTCGCGCGGCGCCGGATCGACCAGGCGATCGTGCTCACCTCGTTCCACCAGAGCCCCTTGCCCACCGCGCTGCTGCTGCGCATGGCCGGCGTGCCGACGATCGCCGGCATCAGCGCCGACTATCCGGGCTCGCTGCTCGACGTGCGCCGGGAGGTCGACGAGGCGGCCAACCCCCACGAGGTCCAGCGGGCGCTCGACCTGGTCGCCACCCTCGGCTACCGGCTGCCGTCGGGCGACGACGCCCGGTTGGCGGTCCGCCTGCCCGCCGCCATGGCCACCCCGCCGCTGGAGCCGCCCTACGTGGTGGTGCATCCGGGCACCTCGGTGCCGGCCAGGGCCTGGCCGCCACACCGCCACGCCGAGCTGGCCTCGATGCTGGCGGCGCGTGGCCGGCGGGTGGCGGTGACCGGCTCCGCCGACGAGCAGGCCCTCACCGCACTGGTCGCCGGCCCGTCGGACGCCGGCGTCGCCGACCTCGGCGGCCGGCTGTCGCTGGCCGGTCTGGCCTGCGTGCTCGCCGGCGCGGAGACGGTGGTGGTCGGCAACACCGGCCCCGCGCACCTGGCCGCCGCGGTCGGCACCCCGGTGGTATCGCTGTTCGCGCCGACCGTGCCGGCGGACCGCTGGCGGCCATGGGGCGTCCCGGTGGCGCTGCTCGGCCGCCAGGACGCCCCCTGCGCCGGATCGCGCGCCCGCCGCTGCCCCGTCCCCGGGCACCCGTGCCTGGAGAGCGTCACGACCGAGGCGGTGCTGACCGCCGTCGACTCCCTGGCATCCCGATCCGGAGCCGAGGAGGTGAGCGGGCGGTGAAGGTCTTCCTCTGGCACGTCCACGGCGCCTGGACCACAGCGTTCGTCCACGGTGGCCATCAGTACCTGGTCCCGGTGCTGCCCGACCGTGGCCCGCTCGGCCGCGGCCGCGCGCGGACCTATCGATGGCCGCCGTCCGCGGTAGAGGTCACGCCGGAGCAGGCCGCGGGCGCGGACGTGGACGTGGTCGTGCTGCAACGGCCCGAGGAGCTGGAGGGGCTGGCAGAGCGCTGGCTCGGCGGGCGCCGTCCCGGCCGCGACCTGCCGGCGGTGTACCTGGAGCACAACGCGCCGCAGGGGACGATCGCCGGCATGCGCCACGTCGCCGCCGACCGTCCGGCCCTCCACCTTGTGCACGTGACCCACTTCAACCAGCTCTTCTGGGACGCTGGCTCCACGCCCACCAGGGTGATCGAGCACGGCATCATCGACCCCGGCTACCGCTACTCGGGCGCGGTGGAGCGCGCCGCGGTGCTCATCAACGAGCCGGCCAGGCGCGGTCGCGTCACCGGCACCGACCTGCTCGACCGCCTGGCGGCGGCGGCGCCGCTCGACCTGTTCGGGATCGGCTCCGAGCAGGTCGGCGACGGCGACCGGGTGCGGGCCCACGGCGACCTGCCGCACGACGAGCGGTTGCTCGACGAGCTGGCCAGGCGCCGGCTCTACCTGCACACCGTCCGGTGGACCTCGCTCGGCCTGTCGCTGCTGGAGGCGATGCACCTCGGCATGCCCGTGGTGGGGCTGGCCACCACCGAGGCGGTCGAGGCGGTCCCCCCGGAGGCGGGCGTGCTGTCCACCAGGGTGGACACGCTGGCGGAGGCGGCCGCGGAACTGCTGCGCGATCCCGAGCGGGCGCGGGTCATGGGCAAGGCGGCGCGCGCCGCGGCGGTGGCCCGCTACGGCCTGCCGCGCTTCCTGCGGGAATGGGACCAGTTGCTGGGGGAGGTGGCGGCATGAGGATCGCGATGGTCAGCGAGCACGCCAGCCCCTTGGCCGTCCTGGGCGGCGAGGACGCCGGCGGGCAGAACGTCCACGTGGCGGCGCTGGCGACGGCGCTGGCCAGGCGCGGCGCCGAGGTGGTCGTGTTCACCCGGCGCGACGACCCGATGCTGGCGCGGCGGGTGCGGCTGGCGCCCGGCGTGGTGGTCCAGCACGTCGACGCCGGCCCGCCGAGGAGGATCCCCAAAGACGAGCTGCTGCCGCACATGGGCGGGTTCGCCTCCGAGCTTCGCCATGCCTGGCGCACGGACCCGCCCGACGTGGTCCACGCGCACTTCTGGATGTCCGGCAAGGCGTCGCTCGAGGCAGCCAGGCCGCTCGGCCTGCCGGTGGTCCAGACCTTCCACGCCCTCGGCGTGGTCAAGCGCCGACACCAGGGCGGCAAGGACTCCAGCCCGCCCTCGCGGCTGGCCGAGGAGACCCGCGTGGCCAGACAGGCCGACCGTATCCTCGCCACCTGCTCGGACGAGGTGTTCGAACTGGTCAGGCTGGGCGCCGACATGCGACGCATCACGGTGGCGCCCTGCGGCGTCGACCTGGACCTGTTCCGCCCCGACGGCCCCGCCGCCGACCGCGACCCGGAGCGGCCTAGGCTGCTGGTGGTGAGCCGGCTGGTCGAGCGCAAGGGCATCGGCGACGTGATCGCCGCGCTCACCGAGCTGCCACGGGTCGAGCTGTTGATCGCCGGCGGCCCGGAGGTCCAGCGACTGGACGCCGACCCCCAGGCCCGCAGGCTGGCACGGCTCGCCCACCGCCACGGTGTGGCCGGCCGCGTCCGCCTGCTCGGCGGGATCGAGCGGGAGGACCTGCCGGCGCTCTACCGCTCCGCCGACGCCGCGGTGTGCGTGCCCTGGTACGAGCCGTTCGGCATGGTGCCGCTGGAGGCGATGGCCTGTGGCGTGCCGGTGGTGGCCGCCGCCGTCGGCGGGCTGGTCGACACGGTGGTCGACGGCGTCACCGGGCGGCTCGTGCCGCCCCGCCAGCCCGGCGCGCTCGCCAGCGCGGTCGCCGCGCTGCTGCGGGACCGGCCCGGGTTGGACGCGCTCGGCCGCGCCGGCGCGCGGCGGGCGCGGCGCCGCTATGGCTGGGACCGGATCGCGGCGAGAACCCTGGAGGTCTACGAGGCGGTCGAGGGCTCCAGCGCCGCCGGCGGTGCCGGCCGCTCCGGGTCGGAGGTCAAGCGGTGAGCGGCCGGACCGGCGCGGGAGCCCGGCCACTGCTGGTGGTCGGGGACGCGCTGCTCGACCGCGACCTCGAAGGCAGGGTCGAGCGGCTCTGCCCCGACGCCCCGGCCGCGCCGGTGGTCGACGACGTGGTCGAGCGCCCGCGGCCGGGTGGCGCGGCGCTGGCCGCCACGCTCGCCCGCCTCCACGACCATCGCCAGGTCGTGCTGGTGACCGCGCTGGCGGGTGACGCCGCCGGGCGCCTGCTCGCCGGCCTGCTGGCGGCGGCCGGGGTCGTGGTGGTTGACCTCGGCCTCGCCGGCGGCACCCCGGAGAAGGTCCGCGTCCGTACCGACGGCCACACGCTGCTGCGCTTGGACCGAGGCGGCTCACCCACCGGGGTGGGCCGGCTGCCAAGCGCCGCCTGGGCCGACATCGGCGACGCCGGCGCGGTGCTGGTGTCGGACTACGGGCGCGGCGTGACCGTGGAGCCGAGCGTGCGCGCCGCGCTCGAACGCCTGGCCGCGCGCGTGCCGCTGGCCTGGGACCCGCACCCGAGCGGCGCCACGCCGATCCCGGGCGCGCTGCTGGCCAGCCCGAACCGCTCCGAGGCAGCCCTGCTGGCGCGATCCGGCAACGGCGAGGCTCCCGACGACGTCGCCGCGCAGGCTCGGGTGCTGGCGGAACGCTGGGGTGCCGAGCAGGTGGCGGTGACACTGGGGTCGCGCGGCGCGCTGCTGGCCGGTGCCTCGGGGCCGCCGCTGCTGGTGCCCGCCCACCCGGTCCGCGGCGCCGACCCGTGCGGTGCCGGCGACCGCTTCGCCAGCGCGGCCGCCGCGCTGCTGGCCGACGGTGCCAGCCCGCCGGAGGCGGTGGCCGGGGCGGTCCGCGCCGCCTCGTCCTTCCTCGCCTCCGGCGGCGTGGCCTCGCTGGAGATCAGCGTGGGGGCCGTGGTCCTGCCCTACCGCACCGGCGTGGGGGTCGGGCGCGACGGCGCCACCCCCACGGCCGTGCTCGCCGCCGGTCCAGGGATGGCGGCCGGACGAGATCCGGGAGCCGCCCTGCCCCGCGGCCTGCACGCGGACGATCCCGCTACGCTGCAAGGAGGTCGTGTCCGATGACAATGGCTGGACCTGGAAGCATGGCGCCCGGCACGGTGCTGGTGACCGGCGGCGCCTCGGGGCTCGGTGCCGCGGTCGCCCAGGCGATCGCGAAGGCTGGCGGGGAGCCGGTGGTGCTCGACGTGGGCGAGCCCGACTACCCGGTCGAGTTCGTCGCCGTCGACCTTGCGGACCACCGCGCCGCCGAGGCCGCCGTCCGCGCGGTGGCCGAGCGCCATGGCGGCCTCGACGGGGTGGTGACCGCGGCGGGGATCGACCGCTGCGGCTCGCTCGGGGAGGTGCCGGCCGAGGACTGGGAGCGAGTGGTGGCGGTCAACCTGCTGGGCACCGCCGCGGTGGTGCGGGCCGCCCTGCCCTTCCTGGAGCGCGGCGGCGGCCGGGTGGTCACGGTCGCCTCCACCCTCGGCCTGCGGGCCCTTCCCGACGCCACCGCGTACTGCGCGAGCAAGTTCGGGGTGGTCGGCTTCACCCGGGCGCTGGCCGCCGAGACCGCCGGCCGCGTCGGCGTGACCCTGCTGATCCCCGGAGGGATGCGGACGCGCTTCTTCGACGACCGGCCGGAGCAGTACCAGCCGCCGGCGGACGCCAACCTCAACCGGCCAGAGGACGTGGCGGCAATGGTGGTGTTCGCGCTGGGCCAGCCGCCTGGCTGCGAGCTCCGCGAGCTGGTGGTCTGCCCGTCCACGGAGCCGTCCTGGCCGTGACGCACCGCTCAGTCCTGGCGCTGCGCGCGCCGGGGCTCGGCGACCTGCTCACGGTCGTCCCCGCGCTGCGCGCCCTGGCGGACGCCTTCCCAGAGCACCGCCGCCTGCTGGCCACGCCGGCGTGGCTGCGTCCCCTGGCCGAGCACTCGGGGCTCGTCCACGAGATCATCCCGAGCCCCGGACCGGGCGGGCCGCCGCTGGGCGAGCGCGCCGCCGGCGCCGAGCTGGCCGTGAACCTGCAGGGCAGCGGGCCCCAGAGCCACGAGCTGCTGCTCGCCACCCGGCCCCGGCGGCTGATCGCCTTCGCCCATCCGGCGGTGCCGTCCAGCGCCGGCTCGCCGCGCTGGAGGAGCGGCGAGTACGAGGTGGCTCGCTGGTGCCGGCTGCTCGTGGAATCCGGCATCCCTGCCGATCCCCGCCGCCTCGACGTGGAACCGCCCCCCGGCCCTCCGCCGCCCGGGACCACCGGCGCGACCCTGGTCCATCCGGGCGCGGCCAGCCCGGCCCGTCGCTGGCCGCCCGAGCGCTTCGCCGCGGTCGCCAGGGAGGAGCTGCGCAAGGGCCGCGAGGTGGTGGTGAGCGGCGGCTCCCGCGAGGTCTGGCTGGCCCGCCGGGTGACCGAGCTGGCCGGGCTCCCGCAGAGCGCGAGCCTGGCCGGGAGCGGCGACCTGCTGGCGCTCGCCAGGATGGTCGCGGCCGCCGACCGGGTGGTCTGCGGCGACACCGGCGTCGCCCACCTGGCGACCGCGTTCGGTACCCCGTCCGTGGTGCTGTTCGGGCCGGTCTCCCCCGCCGAGTGGGGGCCGCCGCCCGACCGCCCCTGGCACCGGGCGCTGTGGGCCGGGCGAAGGGGCGACCCGCACGGGTCGCGGCCGCATCCGGGCCTGCTCCAGATCCAGGTGGGCGAGGTGTTGAACGCCTTGGCCGCACTGCCCGGTCGGCCCGGCTCGCGGCGTTCTGGCGTAGCGACATCTACGTCGCTTTAAGTATGCCTGAGTGATTGTGCTGGTTCATCACGCGTGGTATCTCTCATGCCGCAGCGGTGGAAGCCCGCGGCGGCCCGGCGCTCGGGGGACCCGGGCCGCCGCGACCTTCATCGGGCGCCGGCGGGCGCACCCGCGGCCGCGGGTCGCCGCCAGCGGAGACGCACGCCTACGGCGCCGGGGTCCTGGGCGAGGGGGACCAGCGTAGGGGCTCGGGCGGGCCGAGGCGGTTGCGCAGCACGCCGATCCCGCTGACGTCGAGTGCGACGACGTCGCCGGGCTGGAGCCGGCGGCCGAGCTCCAGCCCGCAGCCGCCGATCCGGAGGTGCGCGCCTCCGTCCCGGATCGCGTGCGCGCGAACCTGCGCTCGTTCGGGCGGTCGCGCGAGTCGGCCGGTGAGGTGGTCGAGCGGGTGGCGGTGTACGAGACGCTTGGACCGGCGGTCGCCAGGGCTTCCGCACCTGGCGCGCGGGCGAGCCCGCCGTCGTCCGCGAGCGCCTCCTGCGCTACCTGGCCTCTTGGAACGACGCCGACAGAGATGCCGGGGCCCGGGGCACCGAGGCCCGCTGATCACTGCCGGCGTTCACTGCCACTGCCAGCCGGTCTTGACGGTGGTCCATGCCGCGAGGTTCCGCGACGCGGCGGGGCTGGTGACGGCGATCTCCCAGACCCGTCCGTCGTGGACGCAGAGCACCTGTGTTCGGCGCAGCGGCTGGCCTCCGGAGCGGACGGTCAGATCCACCTCGACCGCCGGGTCCGGCCCGATCGAGCTGTGCCGGGGCGTGGAGGCGCCGGTGGCCCCCTCGCGCCGGAGCGCCCGTACCCGGTCCGACGCGAGCTGGTCCAGCGAGCGGCCGCGGTCCGAGCCGGCCTCCAGCCGGCTGATGACGATGCTGGGCTCGGACGGCGAGAGCGAGCCGGGCGGTGCGGCGAGCGCTTGGACGGTGTCGCGCTCGGTCGGATGCTCGCTGTGGTAGCTGTCGGTGACGTCCGCGAAGCCCTCCGGGATCCTGATCGAGTAGAACTCGTTGGTTGAGCGCGAGGGCGCGCCATTGCCCGATTCCGGCGGCTCGGAGCCGGCACCGGTGGTCGGCGAGGCCGGGTCCTGGCCGGACGGCGACGCTGGGAGGATCGGCGCCGGAGCCGTGGTCGGGAACGGAGCTCCGGTCACCGTCGCCGACTGCCGCTGACCCGTCGCGAACAGGATGGCGAAACCGCCGATCACGATCGCCGCCATCGCCAGCACCCCGAAGATCCCCACGATCCACGCGACCGCGAGCCGCCCCTGCCGGTCAGGATCCGGCACTGGCCGGTACCCCGGCTCACCCCACCGAGCCCCACTCCCCACTCCCCACGCCGGAGGCGAGGGGGGCGGAGGCGGCGGTAGCGGCCCCTGCGGTGGCGGTGGCGACCCCACCGACGGCCCCTGGGGTGGCGGGAACGACCCCGCCGACGGCCCCGCGGGCGGTGGCGGTGGCGACCCCGCCGGGGGCGTGGGTGAAGGCTGCTCGGGAGGGGAAGGCGACGTCGGCGGATCTTGCACGGCGATGCTCCAGGAACGGCGGACGCCCAAGTGTAGTCCGAACCGGATGGCCCCCGAAGAGGGCTGTGGATTGTCAGTTGCACGCGCCAGAGGGCTCCCCGACCATATCGGGGCGCGGCAACGCGCGGAACCTCGGAGGCATGATGACCGTTCCTGCGCCAGCACCCCCGCTGGTGGACAACCAGTCCGACGACGCCATCGTCGTCTTGGATCAGCTCGTCAAGCGCTATCCCAAACTTCCCTTCAACGCCGTGGACGGCGTCTCGTTCAGCGTTCGGCCCGGTGAGGTGTTCGGCCTGTTGGGCCCCAACGGCGCCGGCAAGACCACCACCATCGGCGTCCTCACCACACGGGTCCGACCGACCTCCGGCCGCGCGCTGGTCGCGGGCATCGACGTCGGAAAGGACCCGGTCTCGGCCAAGCGGGCCCTGGCCGTGGTCCCCCAGCGCAGCAACCTGGACCGGTCGCTGACCGCCAAGCGCAACCTCCTCTTCCACGCGGCCTACTTCGGCGTGCCCGAGGCCGAGCGCACCGCCCGGGCGGCAACGCTCCTCGACGAGTTCGGCCTCGCCGACCGCGCCGACGACAAGGTCGACCGCTTCTCGGGCGGTCAGGCGCAGCGGCTGATGATCGCCCGCGCGCTCATGCACGACCCGCAGGTGCTGTTCCTGGACGAGCCGACCACCGGTCTGGACCCGCAGGCCCGCCTGTTCGTGTGGGACCGCATCCGCGAGCAGCGCCAGCGCAACGTCACCGTGCTGCTCACCACCCACGACATGGACGAGGCGACCGAGCTGGCCGACCGGGTGGGGATCATGGACCACGGCAAGCTGCTCGCGCTCGACACACCCGCCGCGCTGACCAGCCTCGTGCCCGGCGAGAGCACCCTCGAGATCGGCGTCGAGCCGGATGGCGCCGGCCCCGGCGGAATGGACGGCCTGCTGGGTTCGCTGGGCGAGCTGCCAGGCGTCGAGCGGGTCGAGCTGGTCCAGCGAGGCGCGAGCGGCGGCCCACCCGGCTTCGCGCCGGGCGGTTTCCCAGGGGGCGGCCCACCGCGGTTCATGCCGGGTGGCGGACCGGGCGGACCCGGCAAGCTGGATGGTCCCGCGGCCAGGCACCTGCGGCTGTACTGCGAGGGCGACGCCGCGAGCCTGGTCTCGCCTGTCGTCCGCGCGCTGGGTGAGCGTGGCGCCACCCTGGCGGACCTCCGGCTCGGCCGGCCGAGCCTCGAAGACGTGTTCATCCATCTCACCGGAAGGGGGCTGCGCGGATGAGCGCCGCATCCACGGCCACGCCGCGTCTGGCACCCGCGGGCGGGCGGCAGCGCGCGGACATGGCGCGCACCTTCCTCTCCATCCTCGGGCGCGACCTGTTCGTCACCGGCCGCGAGCTGCCGACCTTCCTCGCCCAGGTCATTTTGCAGCCGCTGTTCATGGTGTTCGTGTTCGGCAAGGTGCTGACCGAGCTCGGCTTCGCCCGGCCTGGCTTCGCGGAGCTGCTCCTGCCGGGGATCATCGCGCTGACCGTCGCCGTGACCGGCCTCCAGGGAACTGCCCTACCTCTGGTGATCGACTTCAGCTTCACCAAGGAGATCGAGGACCGCCTGCTGGCGCCGTTGCCGGTCAGCTTCGTGGCGCTCGAGAAGATCCTGTTCGGGACGCTGCGGGCGCTGATCGCCGGGGCGATCATGTTCCCGATCGGCAGGCTGGTGCTCGGCACCCTGCCGTTTGAGGCCAGCCGCGTCTGGATGCTGATCGCGTTCATGCTGCTGGGAGCGGTCATGGGCTCTGGCCTCGGCATGACGCTCGGCACCCTGGTCCAGCCGAGCCAGATCAGCATCGTGTTCGCACTGGTCCTGACACCCCTGCTGTTCACGGGGTGCACCCAGTATCCGTGGCCGTCGCTGTCGAGCCTGCGGTGGTTCCAGGTGCTCACGCTCCTGAACCCGCTGACCTATATGAGCGAGGGCGTGCGAGCCTCGATGGTTCCCGATGTGCCGCACATGCATGCCTGGATCGCGGTCATCGTGCTGATGTTCGCCACCATCACGCTGATCGTCTGCGGCGTCCTCGGGTTCATGCGCCGCGCCATCGACTGAAGCACACGCCGGCCGGGCCGCCGCGAACCGTCAGTTGGGGCGGGTGCCGGGGTCAGGGGCTTCGGAGGCTGGCGGCGGCGCGGTCAGGGAGGTGTCCGGAGCCGTTCCCGGGCCTGTAGCCGGGGCCGGAGCGGTTGCGGTGCCTGTCGACGTCGCTCTTGGCGCCGCCGTTCCCGTTGCCGTCCGAGCCGCCCGTGTCCTGCGCCATGGTGGCGGTCAGGGCATCCAGGATCCTGGCGGTGATCTCCTCGACCTGGCCGACCGCGTCGACGACGCTGAGCAGCCGCCGGTGCATGTAGTAGTCGACCAGCGGCCGGGTCTTGGTGGCGTAGACCTCGAGCCGGTGGCGGATGGTGGCCTCGCCGTCGTCCGAGCGCCCGAGCTCAGCGGAGCGGCCGGCCAGCCTGCGGAACAGCTCCTCCTCGGCGGCCTCGAAGCACAGCACCGCGTGTAGAGGTGTGTCCTGGGCGACGAGGTTCAGGTCCAGCGCCTCGGCCTGGCCGACGGTGCGAGGAAAACCATCGAGCAGGAATCCACGCGCGCAATCAGGCGAGCCGAGACGGTCCATCACCATTGCGATGACGACTTCGTCCGGTACGAGATCGCCCTGATCCAGGTACTGCTTGGCGATTTGGCCAAGACCTGTCCCCTCTGCGACGTTCGAGCGGAAAATATCGCCCGTCGAAACGTGAGGACAGTCGAAATGCTGTGCAAGGCGGATAGCTTGTGTCCCTTTGCCAGCTCCGGGCGGGCCAAGGAGAACGATACGCATCGGGCCTCCGCTCGGGTCGGCATGGCGAGGGTTGGAGGGTAGGGGTTGCGCTTGCCATCAGTCCAATAGTTCGTTTTGATTACCAGGATCGAAATCGCTGATACCCGGGGACAGCGTGCTACCGCAGATCCAGGCCTTTCTGGAAACGGCTCGCCGCGGAAATCTGAGCCGTGCCGCTGAAGCGCTGTACGTTTCCCAGCCAACGCTGACGGCCCGCCTCCAGTCGCTCGAGTCCGAGCTGGGCGAGCAACTCTTCGTGCGTACCCGCCGCGGAATGCGGCTAACCGAGGCTGGTGAAGCGTTCCTGCCGTACGCCGAGCACTCTGTCCAGGCGATCTTCGACGGTCGGGAACGCCTCAGCGAGCTGCGCCGCGGCACGGCCGGCAAGCTGCTGCTCGGCGCGCCGCCCACGGTGAGCACCTATGCGCTGCCCGCCCTGCTGGCGCGCTTCACCGCCGAGCACCCCGGCGTGCGCCTGACGGTGATGACCGGCACGTCGGAGGAGATCCTGGAGTTGGTGCTGCACGACCGCGTCCAGATCGGCCTGATGCGCGCACTCGGGCACCCCGAGGTCGACGCGGTTCCGGTGTACTCCGACGCTCTGCTGGCGATCGTCAGCCCGGGCCACCGGCTGGCCGGACGAGAGGTGCGCCTGGCGGAGCTGGCCGGCGAGCCCCTGGTGCTGTTCGGCCGCAGCTCGAGCTACCGGGCGTTCACCGAGGCGGTGTTCCGGCAGGCTGGGGTGATGCCCGACAGCGTGCTGGAGCTGGACAACATCGAGGCGGCGAAGAAGATGGTCGAGCACGGCATCGGCATCTCGCTGGTCCCCCACAGCGCGGTCACGGGCGAGCTGGCCAGCGGGGTGCTCTCGCTGGTGGAGCTGTCCGACACCGCGCTCCCGCGCCGCGAGATCGTGGCCGTGCGCCGCCACGACGCGGGCCCGCCGTCCGGCACGGTGGCGACCTTCATGGCGCTGCTCACCGAGGTGGGCAGCCTGATCGTGGGCAGCGAGCCCCCGACGCAGCGCCCCAGCCTGAAGCGCGGCGCCCGGGCCGAGGCCATCCTCCCCGCGCTGGATACCTGAGGATGCGACCGGTGCTGCGACGGGGGAAGTTCTGGGTCGCCTGGTACCTGCCGCTGTTCGGGCTCTGGCTGCTGTTCGTGGACACGCTCGCCGCGGAGGAGGTCATCTTGGGTGCGATCGGCGCCGCGGTCGCGGCGACCGCCGCGGACATCGTGCGGGCGCAGGACCTCGTGCGCTTCCGGATGCGGGCGCGGTGGCTGGCGGACCTGCCGGTAGTCCCCAAGCAGGTGCTGACCGACTCCTGGCTGCTGGGGGTGGCGCTCTGGCGGCAGCTGGTACGGCCCGGCTCGGTGCGCGGGCTGTTCCGGGTCCTGCCGTTCCCGGTGGAGGGCGACGACGCGGCGGCGGCCGCCCGGCGGGCCCTGGTGACCGGGGTGGCCTCGATCGCGCCGAACACCTACGTGGTGGGGGTCGAGCGAGGCGAGGGCTTCATGCTGGTGCACCAGCTCGTCCGCCGGCCTGGCGGCGAGGTCCCCGCGAGCATGCTGGAGCGCTAGCCCCAGAACGCCATCGACGCTCACCTCATGACAGGGCCGCCAGTACGCTTGCGGCGAGCAGCGCCACCCCGAACAACGTGGCCACGGCCACGCCGTGGCGCCCGACCTTCTCGTAGAGCATGACGCAGCCGAACAGTGCCATCCAGGGGATCTCGGGGCTTCCCAGCGCGAAGACCGCCAGCATCAGCGCCCAGCCGGAACCGAGACAGTCGACGCCCTGCGCCAGCCCGAGACGGACCCCGGTCCCCGCGACCCCGGTCCCTACCACCGCCTCGCGGACTCCCGGACCGGTGACCACCGCCTCGCGGACTGCCGGCGCCTCGCGGACTGCCGGCCCGGTGACCACCGCCTCCTGGGTCTCGGGCGCCACACCCTGGCGGCTCGGGAGCGATTCCGGGTGCCGGGAACGCGAGAGGTGGCGCCGCTTACGCGCGGTGAGCTGGAACGCACCGGCCACGAGCAGCGCGTTACCGGTCAGCGCGGCGTGGGCGGTGCCGGGCGCGGAAGAGCCGTCGACGATGGCGTGGATCCCGAGGTCGGCGGCGAAGAGGGCGAACCCGAACAGCGCTCAGACCGCCACGTAGCCGATCAGGAAGGCCGCTATGCGCCCTGCCCGGCGATGGCGGTCGTCGATGACCGCGAAGGCTCGGAGCACGGGATAGCTGGCCGGCAGCATCATCGCCACCACCATCGCGACCCAGGCGACGCCGAAGACCCCGAGCGCCGCCACGAGCGGCACGGACCCACCGGCGAGGGCGCCGTGGCCGATCGGAGAGCCGAGCAGCTCCGCAAGCAGCAGGCCGACCCACGCGAGCCCGATGCTCACGGGGACCGCGACCGGCACCGCCCTCCTGGCCGGTGCCGGTCGCGCCTCCCGATCGGCGGCCAACGATCGCATGGCCCCCGAGCCCCCCGGATTCGCCCGGTCAGTCGGTGAAGCAGTAGGAGTCGCTGGAGGCGTCGCCACCTTGCAGCCGGGTCTGGTGCACCCGCAGGCCGCGGAAGTCGTCGCCGTTTGGGAAGAAGCGCGCATCGGCGGCGATCCCGCCGCCGTCCAGGTCGACGTCCAGCTTGGCCACCCAGGCGCCGACGCCGTCGGGATAGAAGACGTCGTCCCAGGCCGCGTACAGCGAGTTGGTGAGGTACACCCGCCTGCCGTCGCGGCTGACCTCCACCATCTGCGGCCCACCGCCCAGCCGCTGGTCGGGCGCCGCCGGGTGCGGCTGGCGCCGCACGATACCGCCGAGCCGAACCGAGCCGGTCTCGCGCGGGTTGAACGGGTCGCTGACGTCGTACTGCTTGAGCTCTCCGGTACCCCAGCAGGCCACGTACAGCCAGCGGTCGTCCACGGACAGGTCGATGTCGGTGATCAGCGGCGGCACCGCGGAGAACGGCTTCAATGCCGGCGGCAGCTGGTCGGGGTCGGCCGGCTCCGCGGGGATGGTGATCACCTTGGTGGCCGTCCAGCGGTCGCCGTCCCGGTGCCACAGCCACACCGACGCGGAGAGGTCCTCCACGCTGATCACGGTCCCAACGAAGCCATATGCCCTGGCCGGGTCGTGCGCCGGACGCAACTCCAGCACCATCTGGTGCTGGTCGCCGAGGTCGACACGTTGGGTGAGCTTGCGCTCGGACATGCTCCAGAAGTTCAGGTGATGCCCGAACTTGCGGCCCAGCAGGTCCTCGGGGTCCAGGCCGTTCTCGACCATCGACGGCGTCGCCCACTCGGACGTGATCACCGTGTCGTCGTCGAGGTGCCACCAGACGTCGTACGCGAGGAACTGGTCGCCGCGGTCCAGCTCCCACGCGCCGATGACGTCGAAGGTGTCGTGGTCCAGCAGCGCGACCCCACCGGGGCCGTCGTTGCCGTTGGCGCCGCCCAGCGCGGACATGAAGATGCCGCCTGGCCCGCAGTGCACCGTGTGGGGCCGGGAGTAGCCGGCCTTGCTGGCCAGCTCGTCGGCCTCGATGGCACGGACCACCCGCGGCGCGCGCGGGTCGGGCTTGGTGTCCAGCACGTAGGTGCGGGAGGAGCGAAGGCCCGGGACCACCAGGTAGCGCCGCTCCAGTGGCGCACCGTGGTCGCCGTGGCCCTGGTGGCACAGCGCGCTGGAGCAGGCGTTCCAGCCGAAGTGGTGCAGCTCGTTGCCGGCGGTCGGCAGGTCGCTCCAGCCGACGACGCTGCCGTAGGTTGCCGAGGAAGGGTCGCAGTCGATCACGGTCATGGCGTCGTTCGACTGGCCGACTGGGTCGAACGCGGCGACGTAGGCCAGCCGCTCCGGCGGCGCGGCGACCGCCGCACCGGGACTGCGATAGAACGTGGGATCGATCATCTCGGACATTTGCCCCCTCAGATACGGCCCGGCGCTGCGTCCCGACCCGTGCCGGGTGCGCCCTGAACACTACGGTCTATTCGGTCGTTCGACCGAACAGATAGATTCTCAACGCCGCTTCCGGTAGTGTCAAGCTCGGTCGATCGACCGAACAGCGACCGATATTGCGAGAGGACGAAGCACGTGACCGACCGGCGGAGCGATGCGGATGGGCGCGGGAACGGCCGGGACGTGACGGGTGGGCGAAGCGTGACGGACGCGGCCGGCGACACCCGATCGCTGATACTGGAGGCCGCGCGCGACCGGCTGCTCGCGGACGGCTACGCGGGCCTCTCGACCCGCAAGGTCGCCGCCGAGGCGGAGGTGCCGCTCAGTCAGCTCCACTATCATTTCGGCTCCAAGGACGGGCTCATCCTGGCGCTCCTCGAGGAGGAGAACAGGCGGCGCCTGGACCGCCAGACCCGCATGTACGCCGAAAAGCTGCCCCTGTGGCAGCGCTACGAGCAGGCCTGCGACTTCCTCGAGGACGACCTCGAGTCGGGCTACGTGCGGGTGCTCCAGGAGATGATCGCGGCGGGATGGTCGAACGCGCAGATCGGCGAAGCGGTCGGCGACCTGCTGAGCGGCTGGTACGCGCTGCTGATCGAGGTGGCGCGGGAGGCCGAGCGGCGCTATGGGCCGCTCGGGCCGTTCACCGCCGACGAGGTGGCCACGCTCATCGGCACCACCTTCATCGGCTCGGAGGCGTTGCTGCTGCTCGGCTTCGACCGGCAGGTCCTTCCCATCCGCTCGGCCCTGCGAAGGGTCGGCGTCGTCATCAGGCAGCTCGAGGAAGGGCGACCGGCCCGGGGAGGGTGAAGGATGCGAGCGTGCCAACCGGTCCTCGACGGCTACGTCGAGCGCCAGGGCGTCAAGGTCCACTACGAGGTGTTCGGTGCCGGCGAGCCGACGGTCATGCTGCTGCCCACCTGGTCGATCATCCACGCGCGCCACTGGAAGCTCCAGGTCCCCGACCTGGCGCGGCGCCACCAGGTGGTCGCATTCGACGGGCGGGCTGGGCCAAGTTCAATCAACACTACTGGCGCGACCACTACCAGGACTTCCTCGAGTTCAGCGCTTCCACGTCGCCTACCGGCTGGACCGCTACCGCGCGGGCCGGCGGATGGACTACGCCGCCACCGATCCCGACGCCATCGCCCAGGCGATCGCGGGCGAGATCGGCCGCCGGGTCGACGTCCGGCAGGTCGAGACCGACGGCGCCGCCCGGGCGGCGCGCCTCATCGCCCAGCTCGTGTGAGGCAGCCCACCGGCTGAGGAAGCCCCGGATGAGCCTGCGCGGCGACACCGGTGTGATTCACTCTCTCGATGGCGAGCACCTCAGCGGACGGGAGTGGGGCGATGCGCGGTTGAACGAGTGGCTGGTCGCGGCGCTGGCGCTGCTGGCCGGGCTGGTCCCCTGCGGGATCGTCTGCCTGCGTGGTGAGCCGACCGAGCGGCTGGTCGGACTGACGATGGCCGGCACGATCGACGCGCTGGTGCTGCTGCTGCTGGCGGTCGGCTACCGGCGCACCATCTATCTCGACCTGGCGCTCGCGCTCGCGCTGCTCACCTTCGCCGGCGGACTGGTGTTCGCCCGCTTCCTGGAGCGCTGGGGATGACGCCGCGGGCGATCGCCGCGACCGTGCTGCTGGTGGTCGGCGTCGGCGTCGAGCTCGCCTGCTGCGTCGGCGTGCTTGTGATGCGGGACGTCTACGACAAGCTGCACTACACCGCCCCGGCCACCACGCTGGGGGCCTTCGCCATCGCCGGAGCGGTGCTGCTGCGCGAGTCGATCGTGCAGTTCGGGATCAAGACGATCCTGGTGACGCTGGCCCTGCTGATCACCAACCCCGTGCTCACCCACGCCATCGCCAGGGCCGCGCGCATCCGCCGGTTCGGCGCCTGGACCGTGCAGGAGGAGGAAGACGAGGCGGTGGAGAGGCCCTGACCGATCCAGTGGAGGTGGAGAACCCGTGACGGTCCTGCTGGTGGCGGTACTGCTGCTGGTCGCGGCGGGCGGCACCGCGGTGGTGCTCACCCGCGACCCCCTCAACCAGGCGATCATGGCCAGCTTCTTCGGGCTGCTGCTGGGCCTGGCGTTCCTGGTCATGCAGGCCCCCGACGTGGCGCTCTCCCAGATCACCGTCGGGGCGGTCGCGTTGCCGCTGATGATCCTGCTGGCCCTGGCCAAGGTTCGGCGGGGCAGCCGATGACCTCGGTGGTCAGGCGCCGGGCCTTCCTGGCCGCCGCGGCCGTGGTGGGAGCGCTGCTGGTGTGGGGCATGACCGGGCTGCCGCCGACCGGCGTCTACCGGGGCCCCTACGGCCTGGTGCTCAACCAGGTGGCCGTGGCGGAGCGGCACGCCACCAACGTGGTGGCCGCCGTGACCTTCGACTACCGCGGCGTGGACACCATGGGCGAGGAGTTCATCCTGTTCGCCGCCGTGATCGGTGTGGCCATCCTGCTGCGCGCCATGCGCGGGGAGGCTGAGCACGAGCCCGAGGAGGAGGCCCGAGGCCGCCAGGTCCCGGGCACCTCCAACGCGGTCCGCGTCGGCGGCCTGACGCTGCTCGGGCCGATCGTGCTGTTCGGCATCTACGTGGTCACCCACGGGCACCTGACCCCGGGCGGCGGGTTCCAGGGCGGCGTGGTGCTCGCCACCGGAGCGCTCCTGGTCTACCTGTCCGGCGAGTACGTGACCCTGCGCCGCGTGCGCCCCGAGAGCGCCATCGACCGCAGCGAGGCGCTCGGCGCGGGCGGCTATGTGGTGATAGGCCTGTTCGGGCTCGTCGCCGGCGGCGCGTTCCTGGCCAACGCCCTGCCGCTCGGCACCGCCGGCACGGTGCTGTCGGCCGGGACCATCCCGGTGATCAACCTGTCCGTCGGCCTGGAGGTCGCGGCCGGATTCATCCTGCTGCTGTCGGAGTTCCTCGAGCAGACGCTGGTCCTCGCGCCGGGGAGGCGAGGCCGGTGAAGGTCCTGGAGTACCTCCCCTATCTGGTCGCGGCATGGCTGTTCCTGATCGGCCTGTACGGCATCGTCACCAGCCGCAACCTGATCCACGCGGTCACCTGCCTGGCGGTGGTGCAGTCGTCGACCTACGTCCTGCTGCTGGCGATCGGCTTCCGGCGGGGCGGCACCGCCCCGATCTTCCTCGACGTGCCGGTCGGGACCCGGGCGGTGGACCCGGTGGTCGCCTCGCTGGCGCTCACCGACGTGGTGGTCGGCGCGACCGTGACCGCGCTGCTCCTGGCGCTCGCCGTCCAGATCCACAAGCGCCTCGGGACGCTGGACCCCGACGAGATACGCTCCGTGAAGGGTTGAGCGTGTCGCTGGTGGCCGCCCTGCCCGTGGCGCTTCCCCTGCTGGTCGCCGCCGTGCTCGCCGGGGCCGGCCCACTGCTGCGCCGCCGTGTGGCCGACACGGTGGCGATCGCCACGGCCGCCGCCGTGACCGGCCTCGGCGCGACACTGCTGGCACGGACTCTCGGCGGCACGATGGTCACCTGGTTCGGCGGCTGGACCCCGAGGTCGGGGATCGCGCTGGGCATCGCCTTCGCGATCGATCCGATCGGCGCGGGCATGGTGACCTTCGTCGGCCTGCTGATGACAGCGGCGCTGACTTTCTCGTGGCGCTACTTCGAGACGGTCGGCACCTTGTTCCACTCCCTCATGCTCGTCCTGCTGGCCGCGGTCGCCGGCTTCTGCTCCAGCGGGGACCTGTTCAACATGTTCGTGTTCTTCGAGCTCCTGAGCGTGTCCGCCTACGCTCTGGCCGGCTACAAGATCGAGGACCCCGGCTCGCTCCAGGGAGCGCTCAACTTCGCCGTCACCAACTCGATCGGCGCGGTGATGGTGCTGACCGGGATCGCCCTGCTCTACGGTCGCACCGGCGCGCTCAACCTCGCCCAGGTCGGCGTGACGCTCGCCTCGGCGCCGGCCGACCGTCTGGTGATCGTCGCGTTCGTCCTGCTGATGGTGGGGTTCTTCGTCAAGGCGGCGGTGGTGCCCTTCCACTTCTGGCTGGCCGACGCCTACGCGGTCGCGCCGACGCCGGTCTGCGTGCTGCTGGTCGGGCTGCTCAGCGAGCTGGGCGTCTACGCGGTGGCACGCATCTACTGGACGGTGTTCGGCGGCCCGTTCGCGGCGGACACCGCTGGGCTGCGCGCGACGCTGGTGGTCGGAGCGGCGCTGACGGCGCTGGTGGGTGGGGTGATGTGCACCCTTCAGCACCACCTGGCGCGGCTGCTGGCATTCGCCACCGTCAGCCACGTCGGCCTCAGCCTGCTCGGCATCGCCGTGCTGGAGCCGGAGGGGCTCGCCGGAGCGGCGCTGTACGTCGCCGCGGACGGTCTCGTCAAGGCGGCGCTGTTCGTGCTGGTCGGCATCCTGGCCCACCGCTTCGGAACGCTGAACGAGATGGAGCTGCGCGGGCAGGGACGCGCGCTGGGCTGGGCGGCGCCGCTGTTGGTGCTCGGGGCGCTCGGCCTGGCCGGAATCCCGCCGTTCGGAACCTTCGTTGGCAAGGCGCTCATCGAGGAGGGAGCCGGCGCTGCTCACCAGTGGGCGGCGGCGCTGTTCACGGTCGTCTCGGCGATGACCGCGGGCGCGGTGCTTCGCGTGACCGGGCGTGTCTTCGCCGGGTGGGGGCCGTCGGCACTGGGTGGCAGGGACGAGGCGACCGAGCAGGCCGCCAGGCGGGAGGGGGCGGAGGAGGGCGAGGAACTGCGGGTCTCCCGCTCGCGCATCGCCCCGTCCATGCTGGCGCCGGCACTGGTCCTGCTCGGCGCCTCGATGGCGATCGGGATGGTGCCGGGGCTGTCGGACCGTGCCGCGGTCGCCGCGGCCCGATTCGCCGACCCGGCCGGCTATGCCGCCACCGTGCTCCGCGGGGTCAGCACCGCGCCGCCCGTGCCGGTGCCAGCCCCAGCCGGAGGCCGGCTGGTGAACGCCGCGCCTTGGGCGGCCGCCACGCTGGTGCTGGCGGTCGGTGGCGCCTGGGCGGCGCTGTTCGGCCGGCGCCTGCCAGCCCGGCCGCGCCGGCGTGCCGTGCGGCTGGCGATGCCGGTCGTGCGCGGGCTCCGCAGGCTGCACAGCGGGCACATGGCCGACTCGGTGACCTGGCTCGTGATCGGCACCGCGGGCTTCGGCAGCCTGCTGGCCGCCATACTGCGCTGACCCCGGCGACCGACCGTTTCGGACAGAACGTGTCGGGTAGTCGACTTCGTGGTCGACAAACCCCGGCTCTACAGCCTGCCCGACGAGCCGTAGCTCCAGCCGATCGGCAGCGACCTGGGGAGATTCCCGCGGTTCTACCGCGACGAGGTCCAACCGCGGCCCGGGCTCTGGGTTCTATGGCTCGGCGGGCTCTATGGGCTCGGCGGGCCCGCCGGGCCCGCCGGGCCCGGGGGGCCCGGGGGGCTCGAAGGGTCGCTGGCCGCCTCGACCCGGCGGCGATATGCCCGGCCACCGAGCATGCCGCCGGCCAGCGAGCCGAGCAGCATCGCGATCAGCGACCAGATCGCCGCCTTGGTGGCGACGTCCCCGAAGGTGATGCCCTGTCCAGGGGTGGCCGTCACGCTCGGCTGCCGCAGCCCGGTGCCGACGCTGACCGGCCCGGCCATGCCGAGCAGGAGCAGCCCGAGCAGCCCGAGCACCACCACCGCCAGCCCGAACACCCGCAGACCGTGCTGCAGTCCGTCGCGCCCACCCAGGCGGGCCGCCACGTAGCCGCCGAACAGGTAGGCCAGCAGCGAGACCAGCGCCGCGCCCAGCGCGATGACGGTGGCCAGGCGATGCCAGTCGCGGGGTGCCAGGTCCAGCGGCATGCCGACGACCGCTATCCCGGACGCGCCGATGAGCACGGCCAGCACCAGGAAGCTCCCGAACGCGGCCAGTACTCCGGCGGCTGCCGCCAGCATCGACGCGGCCCCTCGTGTCTGATGGCGGTCGTCGGGCGTCGGCGCGGAGGAAACTTGGCTTGCCACAGGGCGAGAGAACAAGAACACGGACATCTCCAGGCAGGTCGGATGCAGCGATCACCCCGTTCGCACGGGGGCGGCACCCTCCTTAGTGCCCTCTGTCGAGTGCCTGGAAACGGCCGAGCACGCCAAGCAGGTCAGGCGGTGGTCCCGGGCAGCCCAGCCTCGCGCTCGACCCGCTGCTGATCCTCGAGGCAGAACCGGGCGAACGGGCGCTCTTCGAGGCGCGCGGGCTCGATCGGCTTGTCGCAGGCCTCGCAGGTGCCGTACGTGCCCTTCTCCAGCCGCTCGAAGGCCGCATCGATGTCGGCGAGCTGGGCGTCGACCTGCTCGAGGATGGAAACGTTCTTCTCGTGCTCGAAGACCTCCGTGCCGATGTCGGCCGGATGCTGGTCGTAGTCCGACAGCTCGCCGACGCTGGCGAGATCCGCCGTCGTCTCGGGGTCGCCCCGCAAATCGCGGCTCACGCCCAGCAGACGCTCCCGCTCCTCTTCGAGCCTCGCACGGATCTTGCGCTCGTCCATCGTCCGCTCCTTGCCATGCTGGATCTGGAGTGCGTGGGTACCCAACCCACACTCGAACAAACTCGGGCAGAGATCGCCCCCAGCCGTATCGCCCGGCACGGCCGTCGGGTACCTTTGGTGCCGGGGACCGCACCCTACGTTCGCCTCCCGGGCCTGCCTTCCGGCAGCCACCCGCGCCGAGCGGCGTCGAGCCTGAGACGACGAGAGATGAGCCCTACGGCATCCCATACCGGGCGCCGCGCGGACGACCGCCGCCCGGCCGAGCCCAGGCGTGGCACGGAGATCAAGCGCACCGCCCAGGAGTACGAGCGCGAGCTGCGCCGGCAGGAGCTGGCCATCGCCCGCTCGCTGACCAGCGTGCTGCCCACCGACCGTCCCGCCAGGATGCGCGAGCTGGTCGAGGCGCGGCGCGTGATGTCCGGGGCCGTCCGCGACCTGCAGCGCCTCGCGCGCGACCTGGAAGCCGATCTCGGGCGCTACAGCGCGCTGCGCTCGCACACGCAGCGCGACGTGCTGGCCTACGAGGCGGTCGCCGGGGAGATCGAGGAGGTCCTGCTGCGCTGGGAGGCGCGTCTCGAGCAGCTGAGCGCCACCGTCGAGCGTGGCAACCGCCGCCAGGGCAGGGGCGAGGGCCGGCCCACCACGGGCGCCGGCAGGCCCGGCGGCGCTGCGGGCCGGCCCACCACGGGCGCCGGCCGAGCCGGCGGCGCTGCGGGCCGGCCCACCGGCGCCGGTGGTCCCGGCGGCGCTGCCGGGCGGCCCACCACGGGCGGCGGCCGGACCACCACGGGTGGGCGCCGTGAGGGACGCAACGACCGCGGGGGCGACAGGAACGCCGGCCGCGACCGGGCCGGCGGCGACAAGGGCGGGGGGCCCGGCGGTCAGGGCCGGACCGGCGGGAGGGAGCCTGGCGGCAGGCCTGCCGGGGGCAGGCGCGGCGGGCCGGGAGGCCGCTCCGCCGGTGGAGGCGGCCGACGTCGTCCTCGTCGTCCAAGGGGACCGGCAGCGACTGCTCGTAGGCGTCCGCCTCTGGGATCTCGTCGCTGATCCGCGGCCGGGGCCGCTCGGACTCGTCGGAGCGGACGACCGGCTCGTCCTGGTCGTGGGCGTCGGCCTCTGGAACGGCATCGCTGCTCATGGCGGCTCCTTCACCGCTTCTTGCGGTCGGCTTGGCGCTGCTTGGAGGCGATCGCGCTGGCCAGCTCTTCCTTGTTCATCCGCGAGCGTCCGCGAACGTCCAGCGTCTTCGCCCGCTCCATCAGCTCTTCCTTGGAGTTGCCCAGCATGTCAACACCACCGGCGGTGCGACGAGGGCGGGTGCGGGAGGCGGGCGCCGACTGCGCTGCCTGGGGGTCCGACGGCCCCTTGGAGCGCTTGGGCTCCCAGTGGTCGCCGCGCTTCTCGTGCGTGTGCTTGAGCGCGGAGTAGGCGGTCTGGTGAGCGCGCCGACCCTCCCCGTAGGTCTCGACCGCGCTGTCGTGAGCCTTGGCCCAGGTGCGCTTCGCCTTGGCGTCGGACCGCTGGATCGTGCTCGGAAGTTCCTTCTCGTCCTTGGTGGCAGGCATGTGCTCACCCCCTTCACCAGCTTGGCTACCCGCTTCGAGCCGGCCTGAACCTGGTCAGTCCCGCCGCTCCGGCGAAGGGAGCGGCTCCGGGTGTCCGAGGGTGCCCAACTCCGCGACGTCGCGCGGGAAGGCGGCGGCGACCGCCCAGTCCAGACCGACGCGCAGGCGCCGGGTCCACGTCGGCAGGGCGAACCAGTGATAGGTGCGGGTAACCAACCAGCCGGGCAGGCCCGAGACCGGCATCCCCAGGACCTTGCCGACGCCGTAGTGCTCCGACAGGTTGACCAACAGGCCGAGCCCGGCGAACGCGAAACGGCGGCGCCGCCCGTGCCCGAGGGTGGCCGCCAGGTTGTCGGCGCAGACCCGCGCCTGGCGGAGGGCGTGCTGCGCTGTGGGCGGAGCGGTCGCCGCCCCGCGCCCGGCGATCGGCACGGCCGCCACGTCGCCGACCGCGAACACGTCGTCGCGGCCGGCCACCGCGAGCTGGTCGTCGACCACGATGCGGCCGCGCTCGTCGGTGGCCAGGCCCAGCTTGCCGGCCAGCGGATCCGGCATCACCCCGGCGGTCCAGACGATGGTCGAGGCCGGCATCCACTCCCCGTCGGTGAACCGGACCCAGCCCGGGCCCACCTGCTCAAGGCTGGTCTCCAGGCGGATCTGGATGCCGCGACCGCGCAGCACCTGGAGGGCCGCATCGGAGAGGCGACCGCCCAGCTCCGGCAGCACCCTGGGCGCCATGTCCGCCAGCACCCAACGGGTGTCGCTCCGGCGCAGCGCCGGGTACAACCGCAGGGCGCGACGCACCAGCGCCTGGAGCTCGGCGACCAACTCGGTGCCGGCGTAGCCGGCGCCCACCACCACGAACCCGAGACGCGCCCTGCGCTCGTCGGGATCGTCGGTCGCGTCCGCCAGCTCGAGCTGCTCCAGGACGTGATTGCGCAGGTGGATGGCCTCGGCCAGGGTCTTGAAGCCGACCGCGTGCTCGGCCAGGCCAGGGACCGGGAACATGCGGCTGACCGAGCCCACCGCCACCACCAGGCGGTCCCAGCCAAGCGAGCGCTCCGCGCCGCCCGCGGTCAGGTAGGTGCAGGTGCGACGGTCGAGGTCCACGGCGGTGACGTTGCCCACCCGCACCCGGGTCCGTCGCAGTGCCTGCCGCAAGGGCACCACCACGTGGCGAGGCTCGATCGTGCCGGCCGCCGCCTCCGGCAACAACGGCGTGTAGAGCATGTAGTTCTCGGGGTTGACCAGCACGATCTCGGCTTCGGCCGGTGGCAGCCGCCGTTCCAGGCGGCGGGCCGTGTACATCCCGCCGAACCCGCCCCCGAGCACCAGGACTCGCATGCGTGAGGTCATGCCACCACCGTACCGGCGATTGCCGCGGCCGGAGCTGTTTCAGGCCCACGGTTGCCGGCAAATCGAGGCAGGTAGTGGCCGAAGACAAGGCGCCGGCACGCCGAGCAGCACCCAAGGAGGCAGCGATGCCGCAGAAGCAGCAACAACGGAAGTCGGGCGACCCGTTCGAGGCGCGCGGCCGCTCCAACGGGGGCAAGCGATCCAGCCAGCCACTGCTGCACCAGGAAGGGACCGAGATCCAGAGCTTCGGCACCATCCGCGACCTGCCCATCGCGCTGGATCACAAGGCGCGGGCGACCAGCTGCGATGTGCTCAACCAGACACTGGCCGACTCGATCATCCTGTACAACCTCTACAAGAAGCACCACTGGCTGGTGCGCGGCCACACCTTCTACCAACTGCACCTGCTGCTGGACAAGCATGCTTCCGAGCAGCTCGCGCTGGTCGATCTCATGGCCGAGCGGGTGCAGACGCTCGGTGGCATCGCCGTTGCCGACCCGCGGCACGTCGCCGAGGTCACCACCATCCCCCGGCCGCCGAACGGCGCCGAGGAGGTCCCGGCGATGCTCTCGCGCCTGCTGGAGGCCCACGAGACGATCATCGCCGAGGCGCGCAAGGGCGCTGGCAAGGCCGAGGAGGTCGGCGATTACGGCACCAACGACATCCTGGTGTCCGACGTGCTGCGCACCAACGAGTTGCAGACCTGGTTCGTCGCCGAGCACCTGGTGGACACCCCGCTGGTGAAGGCGTGACATCGGGCGCGCCCCAACCAGCGGGCGCGCCCCAACCGGCGGGGGCGCCCGACCGACCCGGCGGGCGCCGGCGCTACCGGAGCTGGGCGGCCAGGGCGTCGGGCTCGGTGACCGGCTGCCGGCATGCGAAGTGCTCGCAGACATAGGCGGTCGCCTGCCCGTCCAGCGTCCGCCGGTCCGCCAGCAGCGGCGCTGCGTCCAGCGCGGCCCGGTCGCCCGGCGCGGCCAGCGCCACCACCTGGTTGGGCCGGTAGCCGCGGCGGACCTCCGCCAGGAGCGCGGCTGTGTCGGGCGCACCCGCTTGGCCGACGATCGCCACCTCGCGCACCCGCGACAGCGCGAAGTCGGCGGCGCCGAGCGCGTACCCGAACGCGGTTGGCGCCCGCGCGAAGAGCTCCCCGACCGACCGGAGGGCCCCGAGCGCCGCCGCCTCGTACCGTTCCTCGCCGACCAGGCGGCCGAGCCTCAGCAGCACCTCAGCCGCCACCGACGAGCCCGCCGGCACGGCGTTGTCGAACAGCTCCTTGGGCCGGACCACCAGCCGCTCCGCGTCGCTGCCCGTCTGGAAGAAGCCGCCGCGCGGGTCCGTGAACAGCTCCAGGATCCCGCCGGCGAGGTCGACCGCGTCGCGGAGCCAGCGCGGCTCGAAGGTGGTCTCGTACAGCGTCAGGCAGGCCTCCGCCATGCAGGCGTAGTCGTCGAGGTAGCCCGGGCCGCCGAGGCGGCCCTCCCGCCACGTCCTCGACAGCCGGCCGCCAGGCGCCCGCATGGTGCCGAGCACGAATTCGGCGCAGGCTCTCGCCGCCTCGACGTAGGCGGGCTCGGGCAGCACCCGGCCCGCCTCCGCGAGCGCGGCGATCGCCAAGCCGTTCCAGGCGGCCAGGACCTTGTCGTCGGTGGCCGGGTGGACCCGACCCGACTCGCGGTGCTCGAACAGCTTGGGGCGCCCGTCGAGGACCGCTCGCTCCAGCTCGTCGACCGGGACCCCCGCGCGCTCCGCCGCCACCTCGGGAGGCGACGGCGTCCACAGCACGTTGACCCCCTCCCAGTTGCCCTCCGGCGTGGCGCCGAACCAGCGCGCGACGAGCTCGCCAGCCACCTCCGACAGCTCCTGGAAGGACCACACGAAGAACTTGCCCTCCACGCCCTCGGAGTCGGCGTCCTGCGAGGAGAAGAACCCCCCGTCCGGATGGCGCAGGTCGCGCAGCAGGTATCCCGCGGTCCGCCGCACCACCTCGCGGTAGCGCTCGGCGCCGGTGACCTGCCAGGCGCGCGCGTACAGGCGGACCAGCTGCGCGTTGTCGTAGAGCATCTTCTCGAAGTGCGGCACCAGCCAGCGGTGATCCGTCGAATAGCGGTGGAAGCCGCCGCCGAGCTGGTCGAAGATCCCACCGGCCGCCATCCGGTCCAGGGTCAGCCGCACCATCTCCAGCGCCTTCGGCCAGCCGCGAAGGTGGCAGCGCAGCAGGAACTCCAGGGTCATCGGCTGCGGGAACTTCGGAGCCGACGCGAACCCGCCCCAGGTCGGATCGAACCCCTGCCCGATCCCCTCCAGCGCCCGCCGCAGCATCTCCTCGTCCAGCTCCCCGGCGGCCCCGGCGAGCGCGCCGGTCTGCATGGCGACGTGCTGGGCGACCTGCCTGCCCTGCTGGCGCGCGTCGTCACGCCGGTCCCGCCAGGCCTGGGCGACCGCCAGCAGCACCTTGCGGAAGCTCGGCATGCCGAGCCGGTCGGTGCTCGGAAAGTAGGTGCCGGCGAAGAACGGCTCCCCCTCGGGGGTGAGGACCACCGTCATCGGCCAACCACCCTGGCCTGTCATGGCCTGGACGGCGCTCATGTAGATCGCGTCGACGTCCGGACGCTCCTCCCTGTCCACCTTGACGCTCACGAAATGCTCGTTCATGAGCGCGGCGGTCTCGGGGTCCTCGAACGACTCGTGTGCCATCACGTGGCACCAGTGACAGGCCGCGTAGCCCACCGAGAGCAGGATCGGCTTGTCCTCGGCACGGGCGCGCTCCATCGCATCGGGGCCCCACGGGTACCAGTCCACCGGGTTGTCGGCGTGCTGCAGCAGGTAGGGGCTGGTCTCGCCGGCGAGGCGGTTGGCGTGGCGCCGCTCGGCTGGCTCTCCCATGTCGATCGCTCCACACAGTCCGATACCAGGTCAACGGCCACCCTACTCGCCCCCCGAAACTACGAATCGGGCATCCAGGGTGAAACCGCGCCAGTTTGACCTGACAGGGCTCCGGCGTGGACCCTTGGCGGGCGCGCTCTCCCCCAGCCCGCGAGCCTGCTCGATTCGAGGAGCCAGATGGACGCAGTCAGCCGCTACGTCGCCGCCGTCATGCAGGACGACCGCTACACGGAGCCTCGGTTCGTCGCGTGGGTGGACCAGGCGATCGCCGAGATGCGCGATTGCCTCCACGACCAGGGCCTCCACCTGGACGGCGACGGTGTCGCCCCCGCCGCCCTGGTGATCCTGATGTACCTGCGGCAAGGGCTGGACGAGTACGTCGTCTCCAGCGGCCTCGCCCAGGAGGACGTGGCGATCGAGACCATGACCGGCGGCATGGTGGCCCTGGCGCACCTGATCCACCAGCAGCGCACGCCTCCACTGCTCCCCAGCGCCCCACGCGCCGACCCGATGACGGTCGTCCGGCCCGGCGCGCTCGGCGGCTCGATACTGCGCAGGCTTCGGCAGGCCCGCGTCGGCAGGGCCCTGCGGCTGCTCCGCAACGTGGAGGCCCGCCTGGCGTGGCTGCGCCGCGGCGAGGCTCATGTGCGGCAGGAGTTGGCGGGCTGCCTGGACCCGGAGCGGCAGGTGGACCTCGAGCGCCGCCTGGATCTGTTGCGCGGGGAGATCACCCGTACCGAGGGGCTGCTCCGCTAGTTCGCGGGCCGATCGCGAGCGGCCCGCGCTGGTCACCCCGGCCGCTCGCGGGCCCCGCTGGTCATCGCCGGCCGCCGGTCGCTCAGGCGTCTCCCCAGAGCATCCCCGCCAGCTCCCTGCACTTCGGGCAGACGGGAAAGCGTTGAGGATCGCGAACTGGCGAGAATCGGAAACCACAGAGCGCCGTGATCGTTCCACCTTCGATGGCGGCGCGAGTGATCTCCTCCTTCCGGGCGTAGTGCGCCTGGCCGTCGCCCTCTCGGGTATCGGTGTCGGCCAGGTCGGGGCGGGTCTCCGTCGTGGCCATATGCGGCTCCTCGAAATCCTTCGTCAGCTTGGCGGTGGACGGTCCTCATTGTGGTCGAACGCTCCGGCGGCCGCCACGTTCGATGCTGTACCCAGGGCCCCAGCCCGGCGCTCCAGTGCGCCGGGGCGCAGGCGTCCGGTCCGAGCGGCAGCCATCGGTGGAAGGCGTCGTGCAGCGCACCACCGCTGCCTCACACAAACAGCTCCGCCCACGTCGCAACGCGCCGGCCGTGCCAGGTCGGGCCTTCACGGACGAACTTCCATTCAGGATTCCTGCCGGTATCCCGCAAGGCCCCGCAGACCTCGTGGAACGTCGGGACATCCTCGTCCGCGCACTCGAAATAGTTGATGAAGTCGTAGTCGCCGGCCGAGGCAGGGTCCGCCGCTGTCTTGTAGTAGGTGCGCCGCATCAGGCACGTGATCCCGGCGGCGGACGCGAGCGCGTGTCCTTCGTTCACCATACGGCCCGACTCGTCGTAGCGCGGGAGAAAGTACGTGTGGCGCTCCATCCAGCCCTTCTCCCACCACTCGCTCGACTTGTTCATGGGAACGAGGAACACGTTGGGCATGACCGTACCCGGCTGCTGGAGAACGCGGTGCGCGTAGGCGAAGTTGTGCATCGCGTTGCCGGTGTAGCTCCTCGGACGCACGACTCCGCTCAGGACGCGCGGAGTGATCGCCGGACCGAGCAGGCGCGCCAGCCCGTCGCGGAACTCCGCGACTGGCCCGGCCGTCGCCGCGGCGACATGCACGACGGCCTCGGCGTGCAGCAGCTTGTCGTCCGCGATGTCGCCGGACGTCGCGCTGATTCGACGCAGGTACGCGATCGATTCGGGTGGATCTCCCTTCTGAGACTCGAATTCGCTCCGCAGTCCCAGGCGATCGGCCAGAGCGGGCACGTCAGCCCCTACCACGGCACGAAGCGCGCCGGCCGGCCCGTCCAAGCAGACGTATGCGCCGTGGCGGATCGCCTCGGTCGACAGGACGTCATTGGCTCTCATCGCTCACCTCCCGCCCGGACCATAGGGTCGGGTGCCAATCGCTGTCCAATGCATAGTTGATGTCGTACCCATCCGTTATGCTGATGGCTCATGGAACTCGATGAGGTCCAAGCCTTCGTGGCCATCGTTCGGAGCGGCGGCTTCACGCGGGCGTCGGCGACCCTGCACCTGTCGCAGCCCGCGATCAGTCGGCGCGTCCGGCTGCTCGAGCAGGAGCTGGGCGCGCCGCTGTTCGAGCGCCTTGGCCGTGGCGTCGTGCTCACCGACGCCGGCCGCGCCTTCATGCCGCACGCCGAAGCGCTGCTCGCGTCGATGCGTGACGGGATCGATGCGGTGGGGGCCCTCCGCGGCACCAGCCAGGGCGCCGTCACACTGGCGGTCGTCGGTACCTTGGCCAGCACCACATTGACGCAGCGTCTGCGACAGTTTCGCGAGGCCTACCCCGGCATCGATCTCCGGCTTCGAACCGCGCTCAGCGCGGAAGTCAGCGCGTTGGTCCTTCGCGGCGACGCTGCGCTGGGATTGCGCTATGACGTCGACCCGAACCCGGGTCTCGTGTCGTCCACGATCCACCAGGAGCCACTCGTGCCGGTGTGCTCTGCCCACCATCGCCTCGCGCGCATGCGGTCTGTTCCACCGCACGCGCTGGCCGGCGAGCGGTGGATCGGGTTCCCTCCCCGACCGGGCGCGGCGAGCGAGCCGTACTCCTTGGCGTTCGAGCAGCTGCTCGCCGCCCGCGGCCTCGGCGCCGCCGAGATCGTCCCGATCGACAGCCTGACGGCGCAGAAGCGCATGGTCGAGGCGGGCTTCGGGTTGGCGCTGCTCCCGCGGAGCAGCCTCGACGAGGAGTTCCGCGCGGGAACGCTGTGCGCCCTGCGCGTCCCCGCCATGCGGGTCACGATCCCAGTCGTGCTGATCCACCGCCAGCGTGCGTTTCAGAGCGGAGCGACGCGAGCGCTGACGGCGATGCTGGCCGCGTGGCCCGAGCAGGCCTAGACCGCGCAGCCCGGGCTCAGCGGTCAGCGACTGGCGGGCCGTGCCTACGTCAGCGGCCGGACCGACACCACCGAGAGGGCCGAGCCCTCGCCGCAGAAGCTGGCGATCTGGTCGACCGGCTGGCCGACCACCTCGACGCGGGCACCTTCCCGGAGTTGGGCGTTCTTTGCGCCCAGCAGCAGGTAGGCGTGCTTGTCGTGGCCATCGAGGAGCACGCAGCCGGCCTCGACGCCGTCCCGCACGGTCCCGCGGACGACCACCTGGCCGGCACCAGAGCTGGACGGCGGCGAGGGCGCCGTTGTCGGCGGGGAGGCGGGCGCCCTGCTCGACGGCGGGCCGACCGTCGAGGCCGACCCACCCGAGGCGCTCCCCCGCTCCGTCGACGGCTCCGCGCACGCCCCCAGCAGCAGCCCCGCCGCCACGGCGGCCACGGTGACCACGGCGACCACTGCCACCAGCCCCCCGGCGCCCCCCCGGCGCCCCGTTCCGGGGCCCCACCCGCGCCCCGCGCGCCGCCACCCGCGCCCCGCGCGCCGCCACCTGGCGCCCGCGGGCTCTGGATGTCTCGATCGAATGCTCATGCCCCCCTTTGACGCGGCAGGGCCCGGACTGGTTCCCGCCGCTTCAGGTCGTGGACGCCGTCCAGGCGATCAGGGCATCGGCCGGCAGCGCGTTGACGATCCGATCGATGACGACGCCGCAGGCGAACGCGCGCTCGCAGCCACCGATCTGCCAGTCGAGCTGGCCGGGCGCGTGCGCGTCGGTGTCGATGGCGACCAGGCACCCCGCCTCGATCGCCAGGCGCAGCAGCCGCTTGGGCGGGTCCTGCCGCTCCGGCCGCGAGTTGACCTCCACAGCGGTGCCGGTCTCCGCGCAGGCGGCGAAAACCACCTCGGGGTCGAACGAGGACTCGGGCCGGCGCCCCCGGCCGCCGGTGATCAAGCGGCCGGTCGGGTGGCCGAGGATGTCGGAGCGGGGGCTACGGACCGCCCGGACCATCCGGCGGGTCATGGCGGCCCGGTCCATAGCCAGCTTGGAGTGGGCGCTGGCGACGACCACGTCGAGGCGGTCCAGGAGCTCGTCGTCCTGGTCGAGCGAGCCGTCCTCGAGGATGTCGACCTCGATGCCGGTCAGGATCCGGAACGGCGCCAGCTGCTCGTTGAGCCCGGCCACCACCTCCAGTTGCTCGCGGAGGCGGTCCGCCGACAGCCCCCGCGCCACCTTGAGGCGGGGCGAGTGGTCGGTGAGGGCGATGTACTCGTGGCCGAGCTCGCAGGCGGTCTCGGCCATCTCCCTGATGTCGCTGCCACCGTCCGACCAATCCGAGTGGCAATGGCAGTCGCCGCGCAGGGCGGCTCGCAGCGCCGCGGCCCCGTCGGCCACCGGCGTCCCCTCGATCGACTCCAGCCGGCGCAGGTAGACCGGGACCTCGCCGGCCAGAGCCTCGCGGATCACCCGCTCGGTGACCTCGCCGACCCCGGGCAGGGCGCGCAGGCCGCCGCCAGTGGCCAGCCGCCGCAGCTCGGCGACGTCGAGGCGGTCGACCGTCGCGGCCGCCCGCCGGAACGCGCGCACCTTGAAGCTCGGCTCGAGCGCCCGCTCGAGCAGGAAGGCGATCCGCCGCAGCGCCACGGCGGGCTCCACGGCGGCCTGATCGTCACGCACCACGCCATCATCGTCGAGCTGGTGGCCTGGCGGCCACCCGCGGGTGGCTCGCGCCGAGTCGCTTCATAACGATCCGGTCGACGGCCCAGTGCCCCCCTGACCTCGTGATTGCGCCCTTCAGCGCACTTGGCCAGTGGGACGAACCCACGCAAGTACGGCGTGCCCTCGGCTGACCTCGCCTTTAGATCGAGGTCCGCGGAACCGAGAGGACGCTTGATCGTCGCGTTCGCCGCGCTGTGCGCGCAACGGCGAGAGGGATCCCGCCCGGGTGCCCGCGACGAGGCGGATCGTTGCGTCTCTCGGGGAACGGAGGATCGGGGGACATGGAGCCTCTGAGAAAGCGCCTTGGACTCGCAAGCCGCCGCGTGCTGATCGTCACCGTGCTCGCCGTCGGGCTGGTCGTGGTGGGCAGCGTTGCCGCGACGGCACGGGTGAAGGGGAGCGCCGACAGAATGCTCGAGGGGACGCGGATCGACGGCGTGAAGGTCGGAGGCATGACGCGCGAGCAGGCGCTCGCGGCGGTCCAGCGGCAGATCGCGCCGAAGCTGCGGAGTCAGGTCACCGTCGTGGCGGCCAACCGGCGTTTCACGGTGACCCCATCGCGGCTCGGCCGTGCCGCCCAGGTCTCGCGGACGGTCGACCGGGCGCTGGAGGCCCCAGGGCTCTCCTGGATCGCCAAGCTCTGGTACCGGGTCACCGGCCGGTCGGCCAACCGCCAGCTCCCGATGACCTACAACGACAACAGCGCGCAGGTGGGGTCATTCGTCGACTCGGTGGCCGGCAAGGTCGACAGGACCGTCCAGGACGCCTCGATGCGGCTGGTGAACGGCAGGGTCGAGGTGCGGCACGCGCGGAGTGGCTGGTCGCTCGACCAGAGCGCTGGGAGGTCGATGCTGGCCGCTGCGCTGGCGGCGGGGCACCCGGCCAGCCTGACGCTGCCCAGCAGGATCCATCGCCCGGGCGTCACCGACCGCCAGGCCGGGCCCACCATCACGATCAACCTGGCAAGCAACCAGCTCAGCCTCTACAAGGGTCTCAAGGTCGTGAGGCGCTACCGGGTCGCGACGGCCAAGCCCGGGTTCACGACGCCAAGGGGCACCTGGAAGATCGTCGACAAGATCGTCAACCCGAGCTGGCACAACCCCGCTCCCCACGGCTGGGGGGCCGGCATGCCGCTGACGATCCCACCAGGGCCTGGCAACCCCCTCGGCACCAGGGCCCTGCGGCTGAACTCGCCGGGGATCCTGATCCACGGGACCTTCAACGCCGGCTCGATCGGCACCTACGCCTCCCACGGCTGCATCCGGTTGCGTATACCGGACTCCGTGGACCTGTTCCCCCGCGTCACGGTCGGCACCAAGGTGCTGGTGTTCCGGGGGTGAGCCCAGCACCGATCGAAGGGCCCGCCGCCGGCCGGCGGCGGGCCGCCCCTCTTGGGCGCGGCGCCCCTTTTTGGATGGTCGGGACGTGGTGGACGCGCCCTCAGCCGCCGGGGCGCAGCGGGGCCGCCTCGGCGGCGGCGTGGTGGTGAGGAACCGGTCCTGCACGGCGGGCACGCTGACCTGGCGCTCCCAGCTCCCGTCGATCTGGAATGGGTAGGCGGGCACCAGGTAGCCCAGGGGCGGCTTGGCGCTGCCGCCCGGCTGCGCCAGCACGGTGGCGAGCTGGAGGCCGAGTCGCGGACGGTTCCCGCTTGGAGCGATCCTCACGCGACCCGCTGGGCACCGCCGGAGACGAGCACCGGGATGATCTCGGGCCGGCGGAAGCCCGCGACCTCGAAAGCCGCCAGCACGGCGCCGGTCACGCGCTCGACCAGCTCCTCGGGGACCAGCGCCAGCGCGCTGCCGCCGAAGCCCGCGCCGGTCATGCGAGCGCCGAGCGCGCCGCTGGAGGCCGCCGCGCTCACCGCGGTGTCCAGCTCCGGGCAGGAGACCTCGAAGTCGTCCCGCAGCGACACGTGCGAGGCGGCCAGCAGTGGCCCGAGCCGGTCGAGCCCTCCCTTGCGCAGCAGCCCCGCGGCCTCGACCACGCGGGCGTTCTCGCCGACGACGTGACGGGCGCGCCGCAGTCCCGGGTCACCGAGCGCGGCGGCGGACGCCTCGACGAGCTCCGGAGTCGCGTCCCGCAGGGCCGGCACGCCGAGCACCCGCGCCGCCGCCTCGACCGCCTCCCGCCGCTCCGCGTAGGCGCCCTCCACCAGGCGGTGGCTGGCACGGGTGTCGATCACCAGCAGGCGCAGCCCGGCGGCGTCCAGGTCAACCGGGAGGTGCTCGGTGGCCAGCGTGCGCGTGTCGAGGAACAGCGCGTGACCGGGACGCCCGAGCATGGAGATCATCTGGTCCATGACCCCGCAGGGCATGCCGACGACCTCGACCTCGGCGCGCCGCGCGAGGCCGGCCAACCCGACCGGACCGAGCCTGCCCGCGGCCCCCGACAGCTCCGCCAGCGCCAGCACCGTCGCACACTCCAGCGCCGCGCTGGACGACAGCCCCGCACCCGCCGGGACGTCTCCGTCGACCAACAGGTCAGCCCCGGCGAAGGCCTCGACGGGCTGGCTGAGCGCCCAGGCCACGCCGGCGGGGTAGGCGGCCCATCCCTCGACCCGGCCGGGCCCGATCGCCTCGAGCTGGAGGTCGCCGGGCTCCGGCGCCTGCAACGACCAGCAGCGCAGCCGATCGTCGTCGCGCGAGGCCGCGGCCACCAGCACGCCCCGGTCGATGGCCACCGGCAGCACGAAGCCGCCCGAGTAGTCGGTGTGCTCACCGATCAGGTTGACGCGGCCCGGCGCGAACCAGACGCCCTCCGCGTGCCGCCCGGCACGGGCGCGGAACGCCTCGACGAGCAACCGGAGCCGATCGGTCGAGCGGCGGATCGGGACCACCTCATATCAGGCTCTATCAGGCGAACGGAAGGGCCCGCGGCGCTTGAAGGCCCTGACGTCGGATTGCTGGTCAGCTTATCCTGAGCGCCGGTCCTGGCTCCGCCCGGGGTCCCACCGGTGCCCCCAGAATAGAAAAGATCTGTTGACAATCGTCAAAGAATGGATTTCTATTTGTGCCATGAACGAGGCACAGCGAGCGATCCTGCGAGAGGTGGCCGAGGGGCGCTTGAGCCCCGAGGAGGCTGCCGTGCTCCTTGACCAGGCAGAGAAGGCCGAACGGGAACAGGGGTCCGAGCACGACGAGCCCTCTGGGGGACCGACCGCCGGGGCGGGCGAGCGCCCCCGTGACGAGCCCGCCCCGCCGCGGACGGGAAGCAACCCCGGCATCAAGCGGGTCCGCGTGGTGGGCAACTTCCGCTCCGCCCGCATCGTCGCGGATCCCACCGTCCGGGAGGCGATCGCCGAGGGCCCCCATATCGCCAGGCGCGAGGGCGACCTGCTGATCGTGGAGAGCGCCTTCGAGGAGGCGGACATGCCGGGCTTCGTGTTCAACCGGGGGCTGCGGAGCTGGCGCCTGACGATCCCGCCCGACTGGGTCGGCCGCTCGCGCCCGCCACGACCACCGAGGCCGCCACGCCCGCCCAGGGCGGGGGCCGAATGGACCGGGGGCGAGCCCTGGGAGCGCCGCTCCTGGACCCAGAACGAGCTGACCGTGCGCATGCGGCCTGACCTTCCACTTGAGGTCGAGCTATCCGCCGGCACGCTGCGCGCCGACGGCCTCACCGGGCCGCTGCGGTTCGACGTGCGGGCCGGTTCGGCGAGGATCGAGCACGTCCGCGGGCCGATCGAGGCGATGGTGGCCGCCGGGTCGATCCGGATCGAGGCGCTGCTCACCGAGGGTGCTTCCCGCATCCGCTGCGACGCCGGCTCGGTCCGGCTCCACCTCGAGAAGGGCTCCAACGTGCTGGTGCGGGCGCGGCCCGAGCTGAGCAACATGACCCTGCCGGGCCACGGCGTGGTCAGCGGCTTCGGCCCCGGAGAGCGCGAGGAGGTCAAGATCGGCGATGGCACCGCAACCCTCGACATCGACGCGAACATGAGCAAGGTCACGGTGACGGCTGACTGATGAGCGACCGACGCCCGCCCCACGACTGCCCGGTGTGCGGCGAGACCCTCGCCCTCACGAGGCTCAGCTGCCAGGCCTGCGGCACCGAGCTGTCAGGCGACTTCCAGGCGTGCCAGTTCTGCGCCCTCACCGGCGACGATCGCGAGCTGCTGCGAGTGTTCCTCGCCTCCAGAGGCAACATGAAGGAGCTGCAGAGCTACCTGAAGGTCAGCTACCCGACCGCCAGACTGCGCTTCGACACGCTGCTCGGAAAGCTCGGGCTCGACCGTGGCGCGGCGCAGCCGCCGACCCCGTCCGCCGATCGGGTCGAGGTTCTCCAGGCGCTGGCCCGGGGCGACATCGACCTCGGCGAGGCCGAGCAGCGGCTCCAGCGGTAGTCGGCCAGCGGTGGGCGGCCGAATCCGCCGCCAGGCTCGCCCTGGGCTTGCTGCGCTTCCCGAAATACCATGAAGCGCGTACGCAATGCTGCGGGACCTGCGGCGCCCATGCGTTGACCCGGGCGTCGTCGGCGGCGAGAAGATAGGCCGGTCAGCTAACCGAGCGTTCCGAGCCTTCATGCCATCACTGACGCGAGCCACCAGGAGGGTCGCGCCGGCGCGACCCTCGCGCCTGTGGTGGCTTGCGCTGCTCGCCATCGGCGTCCCGGTCGCGCTGGGCGGCTGCGGCGGTGGCGACCAGCGGCGCGGCGCGCTCGACATCGAGATGCTCGACAACTTCTACAAGCGCGACGTCACCCGCGTGCCGGCCGGTACCCGCGTGCGCTTCTCCAACGGGGGCCGCGCCGTGCACAACGCCGTGGCCGCCAACGGCGGCTGGACGACTCCGCTGACCATCCAGGCGGGCGACGCGGCCGCGGTGACGCTCTCCAAGCCGGGTGTGTACCACTTCTACTGCACCTTCCACGGCACCAGGGACGGCCAGGGAATGGCCGGGACCATCGTTGTCGGCGACGCCCGCTACGCGACCAGCGAGACCACCGCCGGCAGGAACCTCCCCGTCGTCAGCCAGGCCAGCGGCGCCACCCGGCGCGTGCCCCAGGACTACCGGACCATCCAGGCGGCCGTGAACGCCTCCAGCCCGGGCGACCTGGTGCTGGTCGGCCCGGGCGTCTACCGCGAGGAGGTCAAGGTCACCATCCCCTCGCTGGTGATCAGGGGCACGGACCGCAACCAGGTGGTGGTTGACGGCGAGTTCCGCCGCCCCAACGCCATCAGCGTCACCGCCGACGGCGTGGCCGTCGAGAACCTGACGGTCCGCGACGCCGTGGCCAACGGGCTGTTCTGGACGGGGGTCACCGGCTACCGGGCGTCCTATGTGACCGCGTCCGCCAACGGCGACTACGGCATCTACGCGTTCGGCAGCCGCGACGGCGTGTTCGAGCGCTCGTACGCCTCCGGGTCGCCGGACGCCGGCTTCTACATCGGCCAGTGCAACCCCTGTGAGGCGGTGATCGACGGGGTCACCTCCGAGGGCAACGCGCTCGGCTACTCGGGCACCAACGCCAGCGATCTCGACATCGTCCGCTCGGTCTTCCGCCGCAACTGGGCCGGGATCGTGCCCAACACCGGCGACTACGAGCTGCTCCCGCCGTTCCGGGACGTGCGGATCGTCGGCAACCTCGTCCAGGGCAACGGCAACCGGGCCGCGCCGGGCGCCCACGTCGAGTGGTCCGGATTCGGCAACGGGATCGTGCTCGCCGGCGGCAACGACACCCTGGTCCAGCGCAACCGGGTGCTCGACCATCCCAACCACGGGATCCTGGTGACGCCCAACCTCGACGAGCACTTCTGGACGTCGGCCGGCAACCACGTCCGCGACAACGTCGTCTCGGGCTCCGGTCGGGCGGACCTCGCTCTGGCTGGTCCGGCCGGGGCCGGCAACTGCTTCGCCGGCAACACCGTGCGCAGCACCGTGCCAGTCGGGTTGCAGGCGTTCCAGTCCTGCGACGGCCCGCGCCTGCCGCTGCGCATGGACCTGTCGACCACCCTGCAGAGCCTCGCCCTGGTGGCCGAGGCCAACACCGACGCCTTCCCCCACAACCGCTCGCGGGACGCCCCGCCGGCACCGCCGCAGCCACAGATGCCGGGGGGCGCCGCGGCCCCGGTCCAGCCAGCGGTCGACACCTACCACGACCACGGCGTCGACCTCGATCAGATCGCCCTGCCGGCGCCGCCCACCGGCCAGGACGACACCGTCCGCAAGGAGCCCACCGTGTTCGGCGTCCCGATCCTCGCCTCATCCGCCTGGCAGCTGGTCTTCGGCCTCTACGGGTACTTGCTGCCCTTCGCGCTGTTCGCGGCGTGGATCGCGCTGGCCCTGTGGGACCTCGCGCGCCGCGACGACCTCGGCCGCGGCGCCACCATCGCCTGGGTGGCCGTGGTGCTGGTGGTACCGTTCCTCGGCGTGATCGCCTACCACGCCCTCGGGCGGCCCATGCTCCCTGGCTGGCTGCGCGTCACCATGATCGGTGGTGGCATCGCCGCGTATGTGCTCATCCTCGGCATCGGTGCCCTGATCGGTGGGATCGTCTAGCGCAGGCACCACTTGTCCACATGTCGATCCCGGTTTAGAGACCAGGCTGTTATCGAACCACCGTCAGAGGTGACGTGTAGCGGAGCTGCCGATCGGTTAGATGTTGAACAAGGAGCCCCCCTTTTCGCAGACCCATTTGGCAAGTCAATCGATCGTTGGGGAGGATGATGAACGTCGGAGTAGTGTCCACACGCTTCCAAGGGACCGACGGCGTCAGCTTGGAGACCGCCAAGGTCGCTGACGTCGTCGCGGAAGCAGGGCATGACGTCGCATGGTTTGCCGGTGAGCTGGGGACACGGTTCCACCCGGGGACCACCCACCCGCTCGCCCACTTCAAGGCACCAGCCGTCCTCCGCATCACCGAGGCCGCCTTCGGCCAGGGGGCCTGGTCGCCGGCCACGCCCGCGGCCATGGACTCGATCACGCGCGAGCTGAAGGACGCGCTGCGCCGGTTCGTGGACGAATTCGACCTCGACGTGCTGATCGCCGAGAACGTCCTCTGCCTTCCGATGCACCTGCCGCTCGGGCTCGCCGTCGGCCAGCTCCTGGCCGAGACCGGCCTGCCCGCCCTCGGGCATCACCACGACTTCGCCTGGGAGCGGGCGCGCTTCCGCCACACGGTCGTCCCGCACCTGCTGGCCAGCGCCTTCCCGCCCGCCCTCGACAACCTGCGGCACGTCGTCATCCAGTCGACCGCCCACCTGGAGCTGGCGCGGCGCAGGGGCCTGGACTCCGTCATCCTCCCCAACGTCATGGACTTCGAGCGCGGCCCGGCCAACCCCGGCGACGGCGAGGCGTACCGCCGGGCCGCCGGCCTGACCTCCGAGGACGTGCTCCTGCTCCAGCCGACCAGGGTGGTCCCGCGCAAGGGCATCGAGACGACCCTTCAGCTCGCCTACGAGCTGGCGGACGAGCACGTCAAGGTGGTCGTCAGCCACGAGGACGGCGACGAGGGCCCGCGCTACGGCCAGTTCCTCCGCGACGAGGCCGAGCGCCTCGGCGTGGACCTGCGCTTCGTGCCCGCCGCCGGCGACCCCGCCGACGAGCCCGACCGGCCGCTCCTGGCCGACGCCTACGCCGCCGCCGACCTGGTCAGCTACCCCAGCCGCTTCGAGGGCTTCGGCAACGCCCTGCTGGAGGCGTTCTTCTACCGCCGCCCGGTGCTGGTCAACCGCTACCCCGTCTACGCGCGCGACATCGCCCCGACCGGCGCGCGCTGCATCGAGATCGAGGACGGCGAGCTCACCGGCGAGGCGATCAAGCAGGTGGCCTACTGGCTCGAGGACCCGCGCCGGCAGGAGGAGAGCATCGAGACCAACTACCAGGTAGGTCTCGAGCACTTCTCCTACGCGACCATCCGGGAGCGCATCCTCCCCCTGCTCCCCGCCGGCTCCAGCCGCTGAGCGCACCCCCACGCCTCGCGCCCGGGTTTCCAGGGACTACCCTCCGGCAACCCTCGAACTGTGGGAACCGGCGGCGTGGCCAGGCGCCACGTGGCCACGCCGCCGGTCCACCACGAAAATCCCCCACGCCGATCGGATGAAGGCGTCACCATTGCGGGATGGACGTGGAGGCGGGGGTCGAGCGGCTGTACGGGCTGGCGCCTGAGGAGTTCGTGGCGGCCAGGGACGAGCTGGCGCGGCAGCTCCGCAAGGACGGGGACGCGACTGCGGCCAAGCGGGTGGCCGGGCTGCGCCGCCCCACGGTGGCCGCCTGGGCGGTGAACCGGGCGGCGCGCCGCCGCCCGGAGCTGGTCACCGACCTGATCGAGGCTGGCGAGCGCCTCCGCCAGGCGCAGCGCCGCGCGCTGTCGGGGCTGCGCGGTGGCGGGCTGCGGGCGGCGGGCGCGGAGCGCCGGGTCGCGGTCGAGCGACTCCTGGCCGAGGCCACTGAGGTCCTGGAGCAGAGCGGCCGCTCACCGGAGGCCCACCGCGACGCCATCGCGGCGACGCTGCAGGCCGCCTCCGTCGACGAGAAGGCCGCCGCCGTGATCCGCGCCGGCACGCTGCACCGCGAGCTGGCCGCGCCGAGCGGGTTCGGGGAGGTGGCCGGCCTCGAGCTCGTCCAGCCACTCGCGCCCGAGCCGGCGGCGCCCGAGCGCCCGGCCAAGCCGGCCAGGCGGCGTCCAAAGCTGGACCCGGCCCGCCGCCGGGAGCTGGACGCGGCCCGCCACCAGCGCGATCAGCGGTGGCGCGAAGCGCGCGCGGCGGCCAAGGCGGCCGCCAAGGCTCGTGAGGCGGCCGACCAGGCGGCCGAGGCCGAGGTGGAGGCCACCGAGGCGGCACGGCGGCTGGCCGGCGAGGCCACGCAGGCCCGTCGCACGGCCGAGGAGGCGCGGCGGGCGGCCGACGAGGCGAGACGCGTCGCCGACGAGGCCCGCGAGGCGGCCGAGACCGCCAAGACCCGGTCCCAGCGGGCGGCGCGGCGCGCTCGCGACGTGGCCGAGGAGGCGATCGACGCCGACACGGCGGCGGGCACCGCCCGGAACGCCCTGGAGCGCGCCGAGCGGCGGGTAACCGAGCTCGAATCCGGGGATTGATCCTTCGGCGGTGCTTGTCGCCGGCCGGAGGTGGTACCCGGGTTCGAAGACCCCGCAGGCAGGGAGGTGCCCGCATGTCGGTGAGCCGCTGGGATCCATTCCAGGACCTCCAGTCGTTCCGTGACGAGATGAACCGGACCTTCAGCCGCTGGTTCGGCCGCGAGGAGGGCGAGGAGCCGACGCCACGGCGCTGGATGCCGGCGCTCGACGTGACCGAGTCCCAGGACGCCTACCACATCGATGTCGAGGTGCCCGGGCTGCGGCCTGAGGACATCAACGTGACCGTTGACCAGGGCATGCTCACGATCCAGGGGGAGCGCCGCTCCGAGGAGGAGAAGGGCGACCGCTCCTATCACCGCATCGAGCGCCGGTACGGCTCGTTCCGCCGCTCGATCAGCCTGCCGCGCGACGTCGACGCGTCCCGTGTCCAGGCGAACTACGACAACGGCGTGCTGCGGCTCGAGGTCCCCAAGACCGAGAGCAGCCAACCCAAGCGCATCGAGGTCAAGCACACCTGAGGCGGGTCGGCCCCCCGCGGTCCCGGGGCTCCCACCGCCGCGAGGCGATCCGGTCAGGCGGCGGGAGCCGGGGCCGGCTCGGTGTGGGTCCGTCCGTACAGGGTGGTGCGCTGCTCGAGCCGCCGGCCGAGCGGCTCGACGATGGCGCGGAACTCGTCGACCTCCATCATCTGCCCGTGGCTGGCGCCGGCCGCGCGGCTGATGTTCTCGTCCATCAGCGTGCCGCCGAGGTCGCTGACGCCGGCGAGCAGCGCCTGGCGGACCCCGCTGGCACCCATCTTGACCCACGAAACCTGGATGTTGTCGATCACGCCGTGGTAGGCGATCCGGCCAACCGCGTGGATCAGCAGCGCCTCCCGGAAGGTCGGCCCCGGGCGAGACTGGCGCTTGAGGTAGATGGGCGCGCCCATGTGGACGAACGGCAGCGGCACGAACTCGGTGAACCCGCCGGTCTCCTTCTGGAGCGCGCGGGTGCGCAGCATATGCCTGGCCCAGTGCCTGGGGTGCTCGACGTGGCCGAACATGATGGTCACGTTGGAGCGCAGGCCCACGGAGTGCGCCGTGCGGTGCACCTCGAGCCACTCGTCGGTGGTCACCTTGTCGGGGCAGATCACCGCTCTGACCTCGTCGTCGAGGATCTCGGCGGCGGTGCCCGGCAGGCTGGCCAGCCCCGCCTCCCTGAGCCGAAGCAGGTAGTCGCGCAGCGGCTCCTGGAGGCGCCGGGCGCCTTCGTGGACCTCCAGCGCCGTGAAGCCGTGGATGTGCATCTGCGGCACGGCCTGTTTCACCGCGCGCGCGACGTGGATGTAGTAGTCGCCGTCGAAGCTCGGATGGATCCCGCCCTGGAGGGTCACCTCGGTGGCGCCGCGGGCATGGGCCTCGACCACGCGGCCGGCGACCTCCTCGAGCCCCAGCAGGTAGGGGGCGCCGCGCAGGTTGAGACTGTTCGGCCCCTTCGAGAACGCGCAGAACCGGCAGCGGAAGGTGCAGACGTTCGTGTAGTTGATGTTGCGGTTGCGCACGAACGTGACCACGTCGCCGGAAGCGCGCCGGCGGAGCTCGTCCGCCACCTCCGCGACCGCCCTGACCTCGGGCCCGCGGGCGGCGAACAGCGCCACCAGCTCGTCCTCCCCCGGCTCCTGCCCGCCGAGGACCCCGGCGAGCACCTCGCCCACCCGCCCGCCGGCGCCGGCGAGCGCCACCCTTGCGGGGGTCTCCGGGATCAGCGTCGGTGGGAACTCCAGGTCGCCGGCGCTCCAGCGGCTGTCGCGCGCCAGGCCCTCCGAATCGGACCGGTCGAGCACCGGGAAGCGCATGGCCTCGTCCAGCCAGCGCTCAGGCGCGGCCGCCGCCTCCGGGTAGACGGCCAGACGTGGCGCGAGCGCGAAGCCGGCCGCCTCGGTCACCTCGCGGAGCCGGTCCAGCTCGGGCCATGGACGCTCGGGGTTCACGTGGTCGGCGGTGACCGGGCTGACGCCGCCCCAGTCGTCGATGCCCGCCTCGAGCAGCGCGCCGAAGTCGCCGGTGAGGTTGGGCGGCGCCTGGAGGTGGATGCCCGGGTCGAGCAGGACGCGGGCCGCGGCGATCGTCCAGAGGTGCTCCTCCATGGAGGGCGCTGGCGCCAGGGCCATGGATGTGCCCGGCTTGGGCCGGAAGTTCTGGACGATGACCTCCTGGACGTGGCCGTGGCGCCGGTGTGAGGCGTCGATCGCGGCGAGCGCCTCCAGCCGCTCGGCGCGGGTCTCGCCGATGCCGACCAGAATGCCGGTGGTGAACGGGATCTGGAGCTCGCCGGCCGCCTCCAGGGTGGCCAGCCGCCGCTCGGGCAGCTTGGTGTCGCAGTGGAAGTGCGGGCCACCCCGCTCCAGCAGCCGCCGCGAGAGCGACTCGACCATCATGCCCTGGCTGGCGGTGACCGGACGGAGCTTGGACAGCTCCTCCGAACCGAGCGCTCCGGCGTTGGCGTGCGGCAGCAGCCCGGTCTCGGCGACGACCAGCCGGCACGCCTCGGCCAGATAGTCGACGGTCGAGGCGTATCCCCAGGCGTCGAGCGCCTGGCGGGCCTGCGGATAGCGGGCCTCCGGCCGCTCGCCGAGGGTGAACAGGGCTTCGTGGCAGCCGGCGGCCGCGCCCGCCCTGGCGATCTCCAGCACCTGATCCGGGTCGAGATAGGCGCCGGCGAGCTTGGCCGGCGGCTTGGAGAAGGTGCAGTAGCCGCAGTGGTCGCGGCACAGCATGGTGAGCGGGATGAAGACCTTGGGCGAGTAGGTGATCCGCGTTCCGTAGCGCTCCCCGCGGATGCGTCGGGCCAGCGCCAGCAGCTCGTCGAGGGACGTGGACGGGGTGACCGTGATCACAAGTAAAATCTTGCGCGATCCGGGGCGGGAGCCGCGCCTCGGGGTTCTCCGCGAACAGGTGATACGGTGCCAAGGTGCCCAAGCCATATGGCGTGTCCGGGCCGGTGGCCCGGGCGCTCGAAGTGATCGGCGACCGGTGGACGCTGCTGGTCGTCCGCGAGCTGCTGCTCGGCGGAGCCCGCTACGCCGAGCTGGAGCGCGCGCTGCCCGGTATCCCCTCGAACCTGCTCGCCGAGCGGCTGCGGCTGCTCGAGGTCGAGCGGATCGCCGAGCGGGACGGTGAGCGCGGCGCCTACCGGCTGACTCCCAAGGGGCGCGAGCTGGCGCCGGTGCTGGCGAGCCTGGCCACATGGGGCCTGCGTCACTACGCCACCCCCTCGTCGGCGACCGCCCTGCACTCGGGCTGCGGGGGCCGCGTGCACACGCGCTCCACCTGCACCCGCTGCGGAGCGATAGTGCCCGCGACCGACCTGGACCTCCGCGGCCACCTCGAGGCCCACGGCTGAGGCCTCTGGGAACCTAGCCCAGAGCGACCGGGGTCGCGCCCTGCGCGATCGCCTCGACGATCGTGGCGGCCCCCACGATCTTGGCGCCGAGGATGAGGTCGTCCTCGGTGATCCCACGAGGCGTGGTGCAGGCGCTGCACCCCCAGATCTCCCCGCCGGAATCGGCGAAGTCCATCACGAGCTGGGCGAGCTTCGGGAAGCCCTCCAGCTCGATGCTGTCTGCGTAGCCGCGCTTGCAGAGCCAGGCGCCCTCGATGGTGAGCAGCACGATCGCCTCCTGGCCGGCGGCCAGGGCGACGTTGGCGGCGATGAACGGCACGATCGCGCGCTCAGGATCGTCGCGCCCGTGGGTGCAGTGGAACAGCTGTCGCGCCATGGCCGCCTCTACCTGAATTCCGGGATGTGGCAGCCGACGAAGCCCTGCTTCTCGAAGTACCGCTGGTGGTAGTCCTCAGCCGGCCAGAACATCGAGGCCTGGGTGATCTCGGTGGCGATCGGCCGGGACAGCCCGTCCTGCGCCCGCTCCCTGGAGGACTTGGCCGCCGTCTCCTGCTCGGGCGTCAGGTAGAAGATTGCCGAGCGGTACTGCGTGCCGACGTCGGGTCCCTGGCGGTTGACCTGGGTGGGGTCGTGAATCTGCCAGAAGACGTTCAGCAGACGGTCATAGGAGACCTTGGCCGGGTCGAACTCGACCTGCACGACCTCGGCGTGGCCGGTGCGGTCGCTGCACACCTGACGGTAGGTGGGCCGCTCCGTGTGGCCGCCGGAGTAACCGGATATGACCTCCAGCACGCCCTCGACCTGGCGAAACGCCGCCTCGACACCCCAGAAGCATCCGGCGGCGAAGATGGCCTTCTCGGTCGCCATGTCTCTCTCCTCATGTCACGTTTCCCCGGAGGTCCCAGGGTATAACCGGCAGGGCGCGAGCGGTGATTCCCCCCAGGCCGGATGCCACGCGCAACCCTACGGTGCGGGAGGGAGGGGCTCCAGGCCGAACAGCTCCAGACGATGCTCCGGGCACAGGCCGAGGCTGGTCGCCTCCGGACGACCGCAGGCGCGCACGCTGCCGTCGGGAAGCTCGACGTCGGCCCAGCACACGTTCGACGCCTGGGGCGCACGGAACATCGCCCGCGCCGCCGCCAGTGACAGCGGTGCGGCGGGGCCATCCTGCCGTGGGTCCATCGCGATCGAGCCCCCAGCGCGGCCCAGTCGCGCCACCGGGACCGCCGTCGAAACGTGCCTCGATGGCTGTGATCGGCACCAACGGGTCGTCAGATAAGGGGCTGTTCGCAATCGTTGGGCGGCGTTCGGGCCGAGGCCGAGCCTCAACCTCTGCGTCGCAGGATGGTTATCCACAAAGTGGCCTGCAGTCATACGTTCCGCGCCAGCCTCCGTTAGGGTGAAAGTGAGGCCAGGCTCGCTCCCCTGGAGCCGGTGGCACGATCCGCTCGATCGCCTGCCTCGATGCTGCTCATTGCCGAGAGGATTGAAACGCGATGCCGTTCAACCTTCATGCGATCGACCTGCTGCTGCTGCTCATCCTCGCGGCCACCGCGATGAGCGGGTGGCGGCGCGGCTTCGCGGTGGTCACGCTCGGCTACGCCGGGCTGCTCGTCGGCCTCGCGCTCGGCGCGTGGGTCGCCGCGCGGGTCGGCCTGTTCATCTCGGCCGAGGACTCCCTGCGGCGGTTGCTGATCGGCCTCGTCGTGTTCTTCCTGGTGGCCGTGGTCTGCCACTCGTTGGCCACCCGCTTTGGCATGCAGCTCCGGTCCACCATCACCGGTCGCGTCGGCGGCAACGTCGATGCGGTCGGCGGCGCGTTGGTCGCTGTCGCGGTGACGGCGATCGCGCTCTGGTTCGTGGCGCTGACGCTGGGAAGCGTGCCGTTCTCGCCGCTCGCCAGGGCGCTGGCCGACTCCAGTGTGCTGCGGACCATCGACCGGGTCGCGCCCCGGCCGCCGGCGGCGCTGTCGCAGCTCCGCGGCCTGCTGGCCCGCTCGCCCTTCCCCGACGCCTTCGCCAACCTGCGGCCGCCGGCAGCGGCGGGGACGCCGCCGGCGGCGCTGGCGACCGCCGGCGTCGAGCGCGCCGCCGCGGCCACGGTCCAGATCGAGAGCGAGGGCTGCGGAGGCCTGCTGTTCGGCAGCGGCTTCCCGGTCGAGCCGCACCTGGTGGTGACCAACGCGCACGTGGTCGCCGGCACCGGGCGACATCGCGTGCTCACCGCCGGCGGCGCGCGCTCGACGGCAACGGTCGTCTGGTTCGATCCCAGGCGCGACCTCGCCCTGCTCAACGTCCCCGGGATCACGCTGGACCCGTTGCGGCTGGTCAGCGCGGTGCGGTCCGGGACGACGGGGGCGGTGATCGGGTACCCGGGCGGGGGCCGACAGGCGGTGGTCGGCGCGCGGGTCGTGGCCAGGACCACGGCGGTGGGCCGCGACATCTATTCGTCATCGTTGGTCCGGCGCGAGATCTACGTGCTACGCGCCAAGGTGCGCAAGGGCGACAGCGGCGGGCCGGTGGTGGACCGCTCCGGCCGGCCCATCGGCGTGGTGTTCGCCGCCTCGACGGTCGACCCGAACGAGGGCTACGCGCTCACCAACGCCGAGCTGCGGGCGGTCCTGAACCAGGTCGGCGCCAGCCGCTCCCCCGTGGGGGTCAGCAAGTGCGCCGCCTGACCCGGCTACTCGGGGCGCGGGACGGTGTCGGCGAAACCGTTGCCGTGGGCCATGGCGCGCAGGTCGAGCGCCTTGTCGAGGAGGTCCGCGGGGACGCCGTGGTCGAGCGCCACCTCTCGGAGCGAGCGGCCCGTGGCAGCGGCCTCCTTGGAGATCTCCGCCGCCTGGTCGTAGCCAATCACCGGGTTGAGTGCGGTGACCAGGACGAGCGTCGCCTCGGCGAGCTGCCTGGCGCGCTCGGTGTTGGGGGTGATCCCGTCGACGCACTTGGTGGCGAACTCGCGGCACGCCGCCGCCAGGTACATGATCGACTGGAGGAGGTTGCGTGCCATCAGCGGGATGTAGACGTTCAGCTCGAAGTTGCCGGACAGCCCCCCGATGGTGATCGCGGCGTCGTTCCCGATGACCTGCGCCGACACCTGGGTCAGGACCTCGCACATGACCGGGTTGACCTTGCCGGGCATCACCGAGGAGCCCTTCTGGAGCTCGGGCAGGTTGATCTCGCCGAGACCGGCGCGCGGGCCCGAGCCCATCCAGCGGATGTCGTTGGCGATCTTGGTGCAGCTCACCGCGACGGTCTTCAGCGCTCCGCTCAACTCGACCAGCGCGTCCCTGGCCCCCTGCGCCTCGAAGGGGTGGGCGGGCGGCGACAGACGCAGGCCGGTGACGGCCGCGACCCGCTCGCGCACCCTGGTCGCGAACTCGGGATGGGCGTTGAGGCCGGTGCCCACGGCCACTCCGCCGAGCGGGAGCTGGCCGACTCGTGGGAGCGCGGCCAGCACGCGCTCGGCACCCTGGCGGATCTGGGTCGCGTAGCCGCCGAACTCCTGACCGAGTGAGACGGGGACGGCGTCCATCAGGTGGGTGCGGCCGGGCTTGACGACGTGGGCGAACTCGGCGGCCTTGGCGGCCAGCGAGCGCCCGAGCGTCTCCAGCGCGGGCAGCAGGACGTTCTGGGCCGCGTCGAGGACAGCGATGTGCACCGCACTGGGGAACAGGTCGTTGGAGGACTGGCCCATGTTGACGTGGTCGTTGGCGTGGACGTCCTGGCCGGCGAGGGTGGCGATGACCTCGTTGACGTTCATGTTGGTCGAGGTGCCCGACCCGGTCTGGAACACGTCGACCGGGAACTGCTCGTCGTGCTGGCCGCCGGCCACGGCCTCGGCGGCGGCGGCGATGCGCTGCGCCCGGTCCTGGTCCAGCCCGCCGAGCTCCGCGTTGACTCTGGCGGCCTCGGCCTTGAGGCGGCCGAGCATGTGGATCACCTCGCCGGGCACCCGCTCACCCGAGATCGGAAAATTGCGGATCGCCTTCTCGGTCTCGCCCTTCCACAGCTGGGTCATCGTCGCGTCCTCCCCCTCCGTCGTCGACAGCATGCTACGACCGCGGGCTGCTCATCCACCTTGAGGCGGGAGCGGTCAGCCTCTAGCCCGTATTCTGAAGCCCGGCGGCGACGCCGTTGACGGTGAGGCGCACGAGGTCGGCGATGCGCGAGGCTCGCTCGGGGTCGGCGACGCCGGTTCGCAGTTCCTCCAGGAAGCGGACCTGGATGAACGAGAGCGCGTCGACGTACGGGTTGCGCAGGTCCACGGCGTTGCGCAGGATCGTCCTCCTGGCCAGCAACCGGTCGCTCTCGGTGACCTCCATGACCAGGCCGCGGGCGCGGCGGAACTCCTCCCGGATGGTCTCGGTCAGCTCCGGACGGCCGCCGAGGTCGAGATACAGCCCGGCGATCAGGGCGTCCGCCTTGGCCATGCTCATCTCCGCGTTGTCGATCAGCGAGGTGAAGAAGGGCCACTCCGCGTACATCCGGCGCAGCCGCGCCACTCCCCCGGGCTCGTCGGCCAGCACCTGGAGCCCCGCGCCGAGCCCGTACCAGCCAGGTAGGTTGCACCGGTTCTGGCTCCAGGCGAAGACCCACGGAATGGCGCGCAGGTCCTCCAGGCCAGCGCCGGCGTCGCGGCGGGCTGGCCGGGACCCGATCGCCAGCTCGGACAGCTCCTCGATCGGCGTCACCCGCATGAAGTACTCGACGAACCCGGGGCGGCTGACCAGCCTCCGGTAGGCGGCCTCCGAGGCGGCCGCCATGCGGCCGGCGTCGTCCATGAAGCGCCGCTCGCAGTCGGCCAGCATGGCCTCGTGGTCGGGGGTCGACGCCAGCAGCACCGCCCAGGTGACCTGCTCGAGATGGCGGCGGCCGATGTCCGGGTTGCCGTAGCGCGCGAAGATCACCTCGCCCTGCTCGGTGACCTTGAAGCGGGCGGCCACCGAACCCGGAGCCTGGCCGCGGATGGCACGCCCCGCCGGACCGCCGCCACGGCCGAGCGCGCCGCCGCGACCGTGGAACAGGGTCAGCTCGACGCGGTGGCGCAGCGCCCACGCGGCCAGCTCGCCCTGGGCCCGGTACAGCGCCAGGTTGGCGGCCAGGAAGCCCACGTCCTTGGCCGAGTCGGAGTAGCCGAGCATGACCTCCATGCGGCGACCCGAGCGATCCAGCCACTCGGCGACGCCTGGAACCGCCAGGTACTCCTCGAGCACACGCGGCGCCGCCTCCAGGTCGACGCGGGATTCGAACAGCGGCACGACGTCCAGTTCCAGCGAGGCGTCGGGAACGGCCAGGCTGCCCAGCGCCCGCACGGCCACCAGGTCGCCGGCGGAGCGGCTGAAGCTCACCACGTAGCGGCGGCAGGCCCGCGGCCCGTAGCGCCGTTGCAGCTCCGCCATGGTCCTGAAGGTCGCCAGCACCTCGGCGACCATGGCGGAGGGCTCCACGGGCGGCGGCTCGGGCCATCCGTCCGTCGCCAGCCGGCCGAGCGCATCCACGTCGCCGGCCGCCTCCGGCGCCAGCTCCGCGATCGCCTGGGCGTGGACCGACGCGTGCTGGCGGACCTCCAGCGACGCCAGATGGAAGCCGAAGGTCTCGGCCTGCCACACCAGGTGCTGGAGCTCCCCGTAGGCGAGCCGCGGCGCGCCGGCGCCCAACAGCGACCGCTGCACCAGGTCGAGGTCGGCGAGGAAGACCTCTGGCGACAGGTACGCGCCGGGCCGCTGCGTGCGGGTGGCGGCCAGCCGCTCGGCCGCCAGGGCCAGCTTGCGCCGGTGCGGCTCGTCCGGTGCGCGCGTCCGGACCTCGGCGGCCGCCTCGGGCAGGTCGGCCTCGTCGCGATCGAGCGAGGCCAGCAGCGCATCCGACGGCCTGGCCGAGCCGGCCGAGGCGCTGAGCGACCGGGCGACCCGCCGGGTGACGGCCTCCAGGCCGCGCAGCACGTGATCGCTCTGGATGGCCATGGCCGCCCTGGTCACCTCGGCGGTGACGTTGGGGTTGCCATCGCGGTCGCCACCGACCCAGCTCCCCCAACGCAGGTAGGACGCGAACGCCGGTGCCCGCAGCCCGGCCGCGTCGCCGGCAAGGGCCAGGTCGAGCTCCCGGTACAGGTCAGGGACCAGGCGGAAGAGGGTCTCGTCGAAGGCGGACATGACCGTCCGGACCTCGTCCAGCGGGGTCGGGCGCTGGCGGCGGAGCTGCGAGGTCAGCCACAGGGCGGTGGTCTCCTCCAGCAGGCGGCGGCGGGCCTCGGCCTCCTCCGAGGCCGATAGGCGGGGGTCGTCCAGCCGCTCGACCTGGTAGCTGATGCGCCGCAGGGCGTCGACGACCGTCCGGCGTCTGGCCTCGGTCGGGTGCGCGGTGAGCACCGGCCGGATCTCCAGACGCTCCAGCAGCGCGGCGAGGGTGGCTTCGCCGGCGCGGCGGCGAATCTCCGCGACCGCCGCCGCCAGCGACTCCCGCACCGGCTCGGCCTCGGGCGAGGCCACCGCGCCGCCGGCGGGCTTGGCGCCGCCGGCGGGCTCCAGGTCGCAGCCGGGCTCCGCGCCGCCGCCGGGCTCCGCGCCGCCGCCGGGCGAGCCCCGCCGGCGGCCGCGCTCACGGAGGATCCGGACGCGGTAGTGCTCCTCCGCCAGGTTGACGAGCTGGAAGTAGACGGTGAAGGCGCGTGCCACCGATTCGGCGCGGTCGAGGTCGAACCCCGCCACGATGCCGACGACCCGGTCGAGCTGCCCTCGCCGATCGGCGCTGGTGCGCAGCTCGATGGCGGCGTGACGCAGGCGCTCCACGTCGGCGAGCAGCTCCGGTCCCCCCGATTCGACCAGCACCTTGCCGAGCACGCTGCCGAGCAGGCGCACGTCGCGGCGGAGCGGGGCGGGCGTCTGCTCGCGCTCGATCCTGGCGCGCGCGGCCGGCGGCGGCCGCTCGCCGGCCGGCCGGTCACCCGTGCGCCGCTCAGCCGCCTGCCGCTCACCTGGCGGGCGTGGTTGCGGCGCCGCTCTCGGCGACCTCCCTCGTGGCCTGGCCTCCCCGGGTTCCATGGCCGCGATGGTAGTCGCGGCCTCAGCCGGTGAGCAGGGAGAGCCGGACCTTGCGGCGGGGGTTGTCGCTGTTGCGGTCGAGCAGGCAGATCCGCTGCCAGGTACCGAGCGCCGCGCGGCCGCCGATCACCGGTACGGTGAGCGACGGGCCGGCCATCAGCGGCAGCAGGTGATCGGCGCCGTGCCCGCGGCTGCCGTGGCGGTGGACGTAGCGGTCGTCCTTGGGAAGCAGACGGTCGAGCGTCTCCTCCAGATCCTCCTCGGAGCCCGAGCCGGTCTCCATCACGATCAGCCCGGCGGTCGCGTGCGGCACGAACACGTGCAGCAGCCCGTCCTCGCCGCCGGCGTCACGCAGGAAGCCGGCGACCTGTGAGGTCAGGTCCACCACGGTCCGGCCGGCGGTGTCGATGCCGAGCTCGGTGGTTCGCATGTCCCTCCTCGTTCGTGCTCTCCATCCATCCACGCAAGAACCGACAAACGGCCGAAACAGGCGGGCATTCCTGATCCGGCGCCTCAGGGAAATCACCCCTTGCGGGTGATGACGCCGCAGGCTACAGCAGCCACCCTACGCGGACGGGAGAACCGGAGCGGGCGACCATCGCCCGGCGAGGAGCCGCCAGCCGGCGGGACCATCGTCCGGGTGGAGCCATCGCCCGGCCGCCAGATCGGGGGGGCAAGCGCGGCGAGCGCTCCAGCGCTCGTCGCGCTTCAGACGCGACCACGCGGGTAGCGGTCAGGCCGGGACGCGACGCCCCCGCAGGTAGCCGGTGAGGCCGACAAGGAAGGCGGCGACCAGGATGGCGGCGGTCCACAGCGCGCCGGCGAGCGCGCCCGGCCGCCGGTCGGCCTCCACCAGCACCGTAGCGGTCACGGCCAGCAGCACCTCGGCCAGCAGCGGGCCCAGCGCCATCCAGCCGAACAGGTAGACGGGCCCGCCGAACTCACCGAGGCCGAACGCGGTCGACAGCGTCGACGGCGAGACCCGCCCGCGTTGCCCGGCGACGGCCGCGCACAGCACCAGGATCGCGGCCAGCGGCGGGCAGGCGACCAGCGCCAGCCATGGCGCCGGCCCTTCCAGCAGCCGAGCGGCCCAGGCGACGCCGGTGGCCAGCGCGCCGGCCCCGGCGAGCGCGAGCGTCGGCACCACGCAGTGCAGCAGCAGCAGATCCCCCCACGCGAGCGGGAGCTGCCGGCTGGCGTCGGGCTGGTCCGCCTCGGCCCGCAGCGGCTCGATCAGCTGGGCGGCGGCCAGGTAGCCGGCCAGCACGGCGGCGGCGACCACCGCGCGGCGGTCGGGCTCGGCCGCGACCGCCACCACCCCGGCGCCCACCAGGACCAGCGCCCAGCCGATCCTGGCGGGGGCGCGCAGCAGGGCCAGACCGTCACGCCAGGGGATCGCCAGCCAGCGCCGGCGCGGCCGGCGCAGCCGCACGCGCCGCACGCCGAGCAGCGTCCGGTTCGCCCGCCGGCGGGCCTGCGCGGCGCCACGGGCGTCCAGGGTGTACAGGCCCGCGGCCAGCCCGGTCCGCGCCGTCGCCCGCCGCGCCAGCTCCTCGGTGGTGATCGCGCCCGCCCGGCTCCAGGCAAGCAGCGCCACCGCGACGGCCACGGCCGCCAGGAGCACGGCCTGAACCGGCCAGCCCGGCACGCTCCGACCGGCGGCGGCGACCATCGGACCCAGCGCCCAGCCCCACGGGCCGGACCACAGCAGCGCCCGAGCGCCCGCCTCGCCGCCAGGCACCAGCGCGGCCGCGGCCGCCCCGGCCAGGACCAGAGGGCTGGCGCGCAGCACCACCAGCGACGCGCTGGGCGAGCGTTCGACCAACCACCCGAGCGACGCCCCGAGCAACCCGACCGCCGCCGGGCCCAGCAGCGCCGCGGCCAGGAGCGGCCGCGCCGCCACGCCGAGCTCGGCCTCCAGCACCACGAACGCTCCCAGGCCGAGCAGGGCGCCAAGCCCCACGCCGGCGGCGAGGGCCCGGGCCAGCCGGAGGCGGACCAGCGCGGCCTTGTCGATCGGGGAGGTCAGCAGCCACTGGACCTCGGGCGGCTTGAACACCACCGGCCCCTGCCAGGTGGCGTGACGCAGCGCCGCCAGCAGGCCGAGCAGCAGGGTGGCGGCGCCGATCCGCGCCAGCCCGCCGCTGGTCAGCCAGGCGGACGCGGCGCCCGTCGCCGGTCGCTGGCGCAGCAGCCGGAAGGTGATCACGACCCCGATCACCACGTACAGCACCGCCCCGTACGCGGCGATGAGCCGGTCGGAACGCTGCCCCGGCGGGCGGTGGGCGCGCCGCCTGGCACGCAGCCGGGCCAGGACCGGCCCGGGCGCCAGCGGCTGTGCGACCAGGCTCATCGGGCGGCCTCCCGGGCTCTCCGCGTCCGCATCGCCCCGGTCACCGCAGGCCGAGCCGGGCCGCCTGCTCGCCGGCCACGACCGGCTTGTAGTCGCCGGCGTCGATCACCCGCCCGTCGTGGAGCACCACCGCGCGGTCGGCGAGCCCATCGGAGAAGTGGAGCTGGTGGGTGCTCAGGACGATAGCGATGCCCTCCGACTTCGCCTCCTCCAGCAATTCCCTGAGGTTCGCCTGGGAGGGTGGGTCGAGCCCGACCACCGGCTCGTCCAGCAGCAGCACCTGGAAGGGGCGCACCAGCGTGCAGGCGAGCTGGGTCTTCTGCCGCATCCCCCTGGAGAGCTGCACCGGCAGGAAGTCGCGGCGCTCGTCCAGGTCGAGCACGTCCAGGAGCACGTCGATGCGCTCGTCGAGCGCCTCTCCGACCCCGTGGGCCAGCCCGACCAGCTCCAGATGCTCGCCAACGGTCAGGTCGTCGTACAGCAGCGGGCTGTCCGGCACGAAGGCGAGCGCCGCCCGAGCGCGGTGCGCGTCCGGCGCCCGGTGGATGTCCACCCCGGCCACGCTCACGCTGCCCGAGGTGGGTTCGAGCTGGCCGGCCGCCAGCCGCATCGTGGTGGTCTTGCCCGAGCCGTTGTGGCCGATCAGCGCCACGCACTCCCCGGCGGCCACCTCGAGGTCGAGGCCCTCCAGCGCGACCACGTCGCCGTAGCGCTTGGACAGCCCGCGCATTGCGATCACCGGGGAAGCCGACATGACGCCAACCCTACTCCGAATCAGCTCATGATCCGCTGGGTGACCACCACCGCGAAGTAGGTCAGCGGGAAGGCCATCAGCAGCGAGACGACCCGGTCGAGCACGCCGCCGTAGCCGATCACCAGCGTGCTGGTGGCGGTGGTGGGAAAGGCGCGCTTCACGAAGGCGTCGGTGAGGTCGCCCCAGAGGCTCCCGAGCCCGACCATCACCACGAGCACGATCACCACCGCGATCGACCAGCTCCTGGGTACCGCCACCCACAGCAGCGCCACCGCCGCACCCGCGCCGAGCAGGTTGCCGAGCGCTCCCGACCAGGTCTTTCCCGGGGCGATCTCCTGGAGCAGCCTGGGGCCCTTCAGCGCCCTCCCCGCCACCCAGGAGCCGATGTCCGACACGGCCACCGCGATCGTGACCACCACGAGGAAGTTGAGCCCCAGGGGCTCCGTCGACTTGACGAACACGATGTAGGCCATGGGCAGCCCGATGTAGATGTAGGCGAACAGCGTGTCGGCCACCTGCCGGTGCGAGTCGGTCAGCTCGCGCGACAGGATCGGGAGCAGCGTCAGCAGGATCAGGAACCCGAACGGCAGGAACACCACGTAGCTCCCGGCCAACGCGGCCACCAGCAGCCCGATCTGACCCCACAGCATCAGCAGCAGCGCGTAGCGGCGCTGGATCCCGGCGATCCGCACGATCTCCGCTGAGCCCTGGAGGATCACGTAGGTGGCGAGCAGGAACGACACGAACCCGCCGATGAACACGGCCACCACGAACAGCGGGCCGATCAGGAACCACACCCTGGTGCGCGCGAACAGCGTGGAGCGGCGCAGCACCCGGAGCGACCAGCGGCGGCGGGCGATCAGCACGGCCGCGAACCCGGCCAGCAGCAGCACCACGACCCGCAGCAGCACGGGTATGAAGAGGTCGTTGGCGAACGGGTTGTGGGGCACCGGACCGCCTACGCCCCTTCCCAGCGGGTCACCATGGCCTGGGCCTGCGCCACCCCGAGCTCGGCCTTCCTGACCAGCTCGGCGTAGTCCTTGCCGGGCGGGATGGCCTGTCCGATCCCGATCACCACGCCGCCGGGCAGCGGGATGAACGAGCCCTTGGGCATGACCTGCTCCGGGCCGTGCAGGTACATCGGCACCACCGGCACCTGCGCGTCCACGGCGATGTACGCGAAGCCCCGCTTGAAGCCGGTGATGCCGCTGCCGCGCGAGCCGGACGGGAAGATCAGCACCGACCACCCGCCGAGGACCATGTCCTTGAGCATCAGCAGCGAGCTCCGGCTCGATGCTCCCGTCCGCACGAACGGCACCGTCCCGAGCGCCAGCGACGCGGCGGCCCCCTTCAGCTTGGTGCTGTAGAAGTAGTCCGCCGCCGCGGCGACCACCAGCCGGCGCCGGATGCGGCCGCCGAGCGCCGCCAGGCAGATCGGCGCGTCGAAGTGGCTCTGGTGGTTGGCGACGAACACCGCCGGGCCCTCGAGCTGGGTCAGATTGCGCCTGCCGACCACGGTGTAGGGCGAGATGAAGTGGAGGATCGGGAGCAGCGCGCCACGCTGGATCGCCGATCGGGCCAGTCGCGCGGGCGGCGTCCGCGCCCACGCCCATGGCGCCGCCCTGGCCGGCGCGGCCTCGGCCCGGTTCGAGGGAGCCTGGTCCCGCTGACCTCCGTTGCTCACGTACCCTCCCGCGCCGCGCTGAGATCCGCATTGAACCAGACCGCGAAGCAAACGGGGTGGTTACGGCTCAGAGCGAGAGGCCTCGGGATTTCTGCCAGATGCGGACGGAATGATCCTGCCCTCACCGGCGTGGCAAGCTGTCCCGATGACCGCGGGTGACGAACTGCAACGCCTCCACCGGGTGCTGATCGAGTGCCGCCGGTGCCCTCGTCTGGTCGCCTGGCGCGAGCAGGTCGCGCGGGAGAAGCGAGCCGCCTTCAGGGAGTGGGACTACTGGGGCCGACCGGTCCCCGGCTTCGGCGACCCCGGCGCCCGCCTGCTCATCCTCGGACTGGCCCCCGCCGCGCACGGCGGCAACCGCACCGGGCGCATCTTCACGGGCGACCGCTCCGGTGACTGGCTGTTCGCCTCGCTGTGGCGCACGGGCTTCGCCAACCAGCCCACTTCGGTCTCCCGCAACGACGGGCTCACCCTCACCGACTGCTACATCACCGCGCCGGTCAAGTGCGCGCCCCCCGACAACAAGCCGCTCCCCCAGGAACGGGCGAACTGCGCGCCGTGGCTCGAGAGGGAGCTGGCGCTCCTTGACACCATCCGCGTGGTGGTCGCGCTCGGCGGCTACGCCTGGGACACGGCCCTGCGCCACCTCGGCCCCGTGCGCCCCAAGCCCCGCTTCACCCACGGCGCCGAGGCCGCCCTCCCCAACCGCCGGGTGCTGCTGGGCAGCTACCACGTCAGCCAGCAGAACACCCAAACCGGCCGTCTCACCGAGGCGATGCTGGACGGGGTCTTCCGGCGGGGGCGGCAGCTGGTGGATGACTTCGGTCAACCCTGAGGTCGAGGTGGTCGTCGGCGGCACGGCGCCGGGGCGGTCAGGGCCCCGGCGCCGTGCCGCCGATGCGGCTTACCCGAAGAGCGTCTTCCAGGTCTTCGACCCGACCTCGCCATCGGCCACGAGGGGAGGACGGTGCCTCTGGAAGACCTTGACGACCTTCTCGGTGTCCGCCCCGAAGTCCCCATCGACGGAGAGCGGCCTACCGCCGAGAACGCCGTGCTTGCTCTTGCCGATCTGATTGAGCCTGGCCTGGATCCGCTTCACGTCCAGGCCCTTGGCACCGCGCTTGAGGACCTGGCCGGGGAAGGCCGGAGGACCACCGCCGGCCGGTCCACTCCCCGTCAGCCTCGGGCGCACGTAGTTCACGATCCTCCGGTGATCCCGGTTCTTTCGCGTGACCATGCCGCCGTTCCGCTGACCGTCGAGACCTCTGCCACCCGTGTTCCCCTCGATGGCGATGATCCGACCGTCAGCGAGCACACGCTCCACGATCCCGACATGGTTCACCGGCTCCGGACCGCCCATGTCGTACTCCACGATGTCTCCGGGCTCCGGCGTCGCCGATGCCGGCAGGAACTGCATGCCAAGGTCGCCGCGTTTGGCCGCCGCGAAGAGCGCGCGCGTGGACGCGGTCTTCGGCACCAGACCCTTGTTCCCGCTGTTCTCGAAACAGGCCCACACGAATTGCATGCACCAGAAGACGCCGTCCATACCGAACTGCCGCCCGTACTTGGTGCGATTGACGGGCTGCTCCACGTACCCGATCTGCGACCGGGCATGCTTGAGAAGTGATTCCCTGCTCATTGCCCGGGCTCCTCTGCAGCGTCCAGACCATCGTCTTCGGTCACGGTGTCGTCGTCGTCGTCGTCGACGAGCGCGCTCACGTCCTCGGGCATTTCCGGCTCGAACTGCTCGTGCTCCCCGTTCATCCCGCACTCCCCCTGTTGGCCCGCGGTCCGATCGCGCCTGACCAGCGTCGGCCGCCGGGCGGGCTCCACCTTCACGCGGGACGGTCAGCACTGCGACAGGGATGCACCCTGTTCTTTACAGATGACAGGGGTGGCCCCCGGACGCGAGAACCCCCGGACCGGGCGAAGGGGTTTTCAGCTTGCGAATCGGGCGAGGAGTCGCCAATGTAATCGGGTGGTTCGCGCACCTCGCCAGGGGTGAGCCCTTGGAACGCCTGCTCGAACGCGAAGCCGAACTCGAGCGCATCGCCCGCGCGGTCGCATCCGCCGCCGAAGGAGAACCGGCCCTTGTCGTCGTCGAGGGCAATGCGGGGCTCGGCAAGACCGCGCTGCTCTCGGAGGCGAGACGGCGGTTGCGGCGGGGGCGGACGACAGTGCTGGCGGGGCGCCCGGGCGAGCAGGAGGCGAGCTTCGCCTACGGGGTCCTGCGGCAACTGCTCGGTCCGCTGCTGGAGGCGCTGTCGCCCGAAGAGCGCGAGGCGCTCGTCTCCGGCCCGGCAGCCAGAGCGCTGGCGGCGCTTGGGGACGGGGAGGGCGGGACGCCGTCCTTCGATGTCTCGTTCGGGATTCTCGACGCGCTCTACTGGCTCATGGCCAATCTCTCCGCACGCGGCCCGGTCACCCTCTTCGTGGACGACGCGCACTGGGCGGACTCCCCATCGCTGCGATTCCTCGCGCACCTCCTGCGGCGCATGGAAGGGCTGCGCATCGCGGTGGTGGTGGCGCTGCGGCCGAGCGAGCCAGGCGCGCCGGACGCCCTGCTCGACGCCATTCGGCTCGACCCGCTCACGGAGGTCCTCACGCTGTCGCCGCTGAGCGAGTCGGCGGTGGGACAGATCGTGGCCCGGGAGCTGACCGGGTCCCCGGACGCCGAGCTTCGCCGCGCATGCCATCGCGCGTGCACCGGCAATCCGCTCTACCTGCAAGAGCTGATCCGGGCGCTGGGGAAGGACGAGCTGCCGCCGACCGGCGCGGCGGTCGAGCGGGTGGCGGCGGTCTGGCCCGCCTCCATCGCCCGTCAGGTCTTGCGTCGTGTCGCGGTCATGGGTCCCGACGCCACCGCGCTGGCGAGCGCGATGGCCGTGCTCGGGGACGGGGGTGCCCTGGCTCACGCCACACGGATCGCGCAGCTCGACGATGCCGGCGGCTGGCGGCTGGCGCGCGCGCTGCGGGAGATGGACATCCTGGCCGCGGAGGACCCGGTCCAGTTCCGCCACCCGATCGTCCATCTGGCGCTCCAGTCCGAACTTGCGGCGGACAGGCGCGAGGAGCTTCTCCGCGCCGCCGTCAAGCTGCTCACCGCGGAGGATGCGTCCTCGGAGCGGGTGGCGGGGTACCTGCTGGCCCTGCGACCCGGCGGCGGCCACGCCATCGAACCGCTTCGGAGCGCCGCGTCGGTCGCCCGCGCACGGGGCGCGCCGGACCTCGCCGTGACGTATCTGCGGCGGGCGCTGGCGGAGCCGGCCCCGGAAAGCGACCGGGTGGCGATCCTGCACGAACTCGGCATGGTCGAGGAGGCGATGGCCGACGAGGCCTGCCTCGAGCATCTCGGGCGCGCTCGTGACGGCACCTCCGACCCAGAGGTCCGCGTCGCGCGGACGATCGACCTTGCCAACGCCTTCGCGCTGCTCGGCCGCTTTCGGGAGGCCGTGGCGGCGATCGAGGACGAGCTCGTCGGCGGTCGCCCCGCGGATGACCGCAGCCGCGAGCTGTTCGAGGCGTACGCGTGCGCCCTGGCGTTCTGGAACTCGGACGGCAACGCGCGCGCCCACGCGCTGCTCGAGCGATTCCGCGGCCAGCCGCCCCGCCACCCTGGAGCCGCGCGGCTCGCGCTGGCGGCGCGCGCGATGTGGTTCGACCTGCCGGCCCGGCAGACCGCCGAGCTCGCGCAGCAAGCACTGGCGGGCGATGCCCTGGTCACGGCTCCGTGGATCGGGAACCTGCTGGCGATGGCCATGCTCATCTTCGCCGACGCCTTCGGGCCCGCGTCCGACAAGCTCGAGCAGGCGCTCGGACTGGCCAGGCTCAGCGGCAACAACCGCGCGATCGGAAACGTTCACGCCCAGCTCGCGACCCTCAGCTATGCGGTAGGTGACCTCGCGGCCTGCGAGACCCAGGCCCGGACGCATCTCGGACCGCTACGGGGAGACATGGGTTGGGAGGGGGCCGCGTACACCGTCGCGATCCTCGTCATGGCACTCACCAGTCGCGGCGACTTCGACGAGGCCGAGCGGCTGCTCGCCGGCGCCGGTCCCGAGCCCTGGCCGCCGAACACGAACCTGCAGTTCTTCCTGCGCGGCGCGCGTGGCGAGCTGCGGTGCGCGCAGGGCCGGCTTGCCGAGGGAGTCGCTGACCTGGCCGCGGCACGGCGGTGCCTGACGCGCTTCAGCGGCTTCTGTGGCGCCGCGTTCGCCGTGCTCGGGGAGAGCGAGCCGCTCGCCCTGGAGCAGCTCGGCCGACGAGCCGAGGCAGAGGCGCTGATCGCGGACTCCCTGCCGCGAGCGCGCCACTGCGGGGCGCCCCGGAACCTGGGCGCGACGCTGCGCGTCGCGAGCCTGATCGAAGGCCAGGACCGCGGTATCGCGCTGGCCCGTGAGGCGGTGGAGGTTCTCGAGGGATCGGGGGCGCAGCTCGCGCTCGCGCAGGCGCTCGTCAACCTGGGCATGCTGCTTCGCCACGCCGGACGCCGCGTGGAGGCAAGGCTTCACCTGGCGGCCGGGCTCGACCTCGCCCGGCGGTGCGGCGCCCGGCCCCTGGCCGAGCGTGCGCGCGAGGAGCTGCGGGCGAGCGGCGCCCGCCCTCGGCGCGACCGGCTCACCGGGCGGGACGCGCTCACCCCGAGCGAGCTGCGCATCGCACGGCTCGCGGCCGAGGGCCGCACCAATCGCCAGATCGCACAGGATCTCTACCTGTCGGAGAAGACGGTCGAGATGCACCTCGGCCGCGCTTACCACAAGCTCGGCATCCACGGTCGTCGCGAGCTGACCGTCGCGCTTGGCGGCGTCAGCAGCCTCTGGACGGGAGCGCCGAGCTAGCCGGCACCCGGCATCGGGCCGCCTCCTTTCCGGCGACTCGTGGCGCGCGAGCTGCCGCGGTCCGGCTAAGCTGGAAGCGGTTCGAGCATTGCCTGCACCGCTGCAAGCGGGAGGTGAGGGGTGGCGGAACGGACCGCCGAGATCGACCGTGCCCGGGACGCCCTCCGGCGAGGGTCCTGGGTCGAGGCCTATGCGGGCCTGCGGACCGTCGATCCCTCCCGCCTGAGCCCCCGCGACCTGGAGGGCCTGGCGGATGCGGCCTGGTGGCTGTCGAGGTCCGAGGAGTCGTTCGCGGCCAGGCAGCGGGCGTACTCCGCCTACGAGGGAGCGGGACAGGACCCGCAGGCGGCCTGGTGCGCGGCGCGCCTGTGCGTCGAGCACTTCCTGCGGGGCGAGCCTGCGCTCGCGGCCGGCTGGCTCATGCGGGCCCAGCGGCACCTCCGCGACCAGCCCGAATGTGTCCAGCACGGCTTTCTCGCCGTCTGCGAGGGCTCGGTGGCGCACTTCCGCGGCGAGCTCGACCGGGCGACGTCGCTGGCGGAGCGGGCCACCGAGATCGGCCAGCGGTTCGGCGACCGGGACCTGATCGCGATGGGGATCCATCTCCAGGGCCTCGCGCGCATCTCGGCGGGCAACGTCCACGAGGGCATGGCGCTGCTCGACGAGGCGATGACCTCGGTGATCGCCGGGGACCTGAATCCCTATTTCACCGGCGTCATCTACTGCAACGTCCTCTCCATCTGCCTGGACCTCGCCGACCTCGGTCGTGCCGGTGAATGGAACAAGGCGGCGACGGCATGGTGCGAGTCCCTCCCTGAGGATGCGCCGTTCCCGGGACTGTGCCGGCTCAATCGCATCGAGGCGGCCAGCCTCCGAGGAGCGTGGTCGGACGCCGAGACCGAGGCCCTGCGGGCCAGTGAGGAGCTGACCTTCAACCCCCTGGCCGCGGGCCACGCCTTCTACGAGACCGGAGAGATCCGCCGGCGCACCGGCAACCTCGCCGGGGCCGAAGAGGCCTTCACGCGGGCGCACGAGCTCGGCTACGACCCGCAGCCCGGGTTGGCCCTGCTCCGCCTCGCCCAGGGCAAGGCGGAGTCCGCCCTGGGCGCGCTCAGCCTGGCGGTCGCCAGCGAGTCCAGGAGCAGGCTGCGCCGCGCGCGCCTGCTGGCGGCGCAGGTCGAGGCGGCGCTGGAGGCCGCCGACCTCGAGGCGGCCAGGACGGCGAGCCGGGAGCTCGACGCGATCGCCCGTGACTTCGGGACGCCCGCGCTGGATGCGGGGGCGTCGATGGCGCGTGGGGCACTGCGCCTGGCGGAGGGCGACGTGCCCGAGGCCATCGAGACGCTGCGCAGGGCCTGCTCGATCTGGCGAGACCTCCGGTTGCCGTACGAGGCGGCCCAGGCGCGCAGGTTGTACGGCGTCGCGCTTCGCGGAGCCGGCCACGAGGAGGACGCGCGGCTCGAGCTCCGCGCCGCCGTGGCGGCATTCGAGCGCCTCGGCGCTCGCGCCGACGCCAGCAGGGCGGCCGATCTCCTCGCCGGACCGGCAGGCTTGCCGGGTGGGCTCACAGCCCGCGAGGTCGAGGTGCTCCATCTGGTCGCCGCCGGCAAGACGAACCGCGAGGTCGCCGCGGACCTCACCGTCAGCGAGCACACCGTCGCCCGGCACCTCCAGAACATCTTCGCCAAGCTCGACGTCTCGTCCCGGGCGGCCGCCGCGGCCTTCGCCGTCGAGCGCGGCCTCGCCTGAGCGTCGATCACGCCCACCGGACCCGCGTGGTCAATTCTCACCACGACGCCCGCTGTCGAGTTGGCTGGTTCCGGCGATGACCTGCCGCCGGCCGGTCGTCTACGGTCCTGCAGGAGGGCGACAAGGGAGGAGCGGGATGGACGGCAGCCGAGATGCGGAGCGGTTCGAGACAGTGGTGATCGGCGGCGGCCAGGCGGGCCTCGCGGTGGGCTACCACCTGGCCAGGCTGGGTCGGCAGTTCGTGATCCTGGAGGCCAGCGAGCGGACGGGCGACTCCTGGCGCAAGCGCTGGGACTCCCTGCATCTCTTCACGCCGGCGCGGCACGACGGGCTGCCGGGCTGGTCGTTCCCCGCTCCGCCCTGGTCGTTCCCCAGCAGGGACGAGATGGCCGACTACCTCGAGGCCTACGCCGCGCGCTTTCTTCTGCCCGTCCGGACCGGCGTGCGCGTGGACCGCGTGCTCCGTGAGGACGGGGGGTACGTCGTCACCGCCGGCGATCAGCGGTTCGCGGCCGACCACGTGGTGGTGGCCTCGGGCGCCTACCAGATCCCCACGGTCCCCGAGTTCGCCTCGAAGCTCGATCCCGGGATCGTGCAGATCCACTCCAGCGCCTACCGGGTCCCTTCCCAGCTGCGGGAGGGCGGGGTCCTGGTGGTGGGGGCCGGCAACTCCGGGGCCGAGATCGCCCTCGAAGCCGCCTCCGGCGGGCACCCGACCTGGCTGTCCGGGCGTGACACCGGCCACATCCCGTTCCGCATCAGCGGCCTCGCGTCTCGGCTGCTCCTGGAGCGGCTGGTGCTCCGGTTCGTGTTCCACCGCGTGCTGACGGTGAGCACGCCGATCGGCCGGAAGATCCGTCCGAAGATCATCTCCCAGGGCGGGCCGCTCATCCGGATCAAGCCCGCGGACCTCGCCGCCGCCGGGATCGAGCGCGTCACCAGGGTCGCGGGCGTCCAGGACGGGCTGCCGGTGCTCGATGACGGGCGTGTCCTCGACGTGGCGAACGTCGTCTGGTGCACGGGATTCGAGCACGACTTCTCCTGGATCGACCTTCCCGCGGTCGGCGAGCACGGGCCGGCGCACCGGCGCGGGATCGTCGACGACCAGCCTGGGCTGTACTTCGTCGGCCTGCACTTCCTGTACTCGATGTCGTCGGCGATGATCCACGGGGTCGGCAGGGACGCCGAGCACATCGCCAGGCACATCGCCAGGCGGGCGCGGAGCGACCTGGCCCGGGCGAACGTGCTGGCAGCTGCGTGAGGGACGGTGGGAAGGCGTTGAGCCTGCCGTTCGGCGACGGCTCGTTCGACGTCGTCGTCTGCAGCGAGGGCTTCAGCCAAGACCACGCGGTTCCCCATGGTTGCGGACGACCGCCTCCAGCAACGCCCCAGCCTTCTCGTGAATGGTTGGGTAGGCACCCTTACCGAAGGCGCTCGCGCGTGGCCTGTGCGCGGCCGAGTCGAGCAGACCGATGTCCCTGACCGTGGGTGCGCCAACCGCCTTTTCGGCAATGATCAGGAGGTCCTCGACCGTCAGGTGCCCCACGAGGATCGTCAGGCGTCCTTCAGGCGGTCGAGGATCTCGCCGTGCCGGGAGGCCACTCGACGGGCCGCGGCCAGAACCCGCTCGGCATGGTCGTGGCGTTCGATGTGCTCAAGGATCGCCAACCGAACGACCTCGTGCATGGAGTGTCCCTGGCGCTCGGCCTGCCGGCGCAGCAACGCGGTCTCCTCGTCGGTCATCCTGAGTGTCATCGCCATGGCGGCTCGATACCGCGGTGATACCACCAGGACCACAGGCGCGGTGAGGGAGAGGGACGCGCGGACCCAGGCGGTCAGGGGTGCTGGTTGATCAGCGCCTGGGACGCGTTGGTGAGGTAGTCGAGCAGCATGCCGGCCAGCGGCTCCGGCAGCTCCAGGGACTCGACGGCCTCGGTCATGTGCCGGAGCCAGGCGTCCCGCTCGGCCTGCCCGATCGCGAAGCGGGCGTGGCGCATGCGCAGCGCGGGGTGGCCCCGGCGCTGGCTGTAGGTGTTCGGGCCGCCCCAGTACTGGATGAGGAACAGCCGTAGCCGCTCCTCCGCGCCGCCCAGGTCCTCCTCTGGGTAGAGGGGGCGCAGCAGGGGGTCGGCGGACACACCCCGGTAGAACCGGGACACCAGCCGCCGGAAGGTCTCCTCGCCGCCGACGACCTCGTAGAAGGTGATCTGTTGCTTGGCTGGCACGCCTCCAAGCTACCCCCCGGCGCCGAGCTGGCGCAGGGCGATCCCGGCATAGGTGGCCACGCCCACGGCCAGCGCGTCCTCGTCGAAGACCACCTGGCGCGAGTGGTTCGGCGGCGCCTCCTCCGGGTCGACGCCCGGAGGGCAGGCGCCCAGGAAGCCCATTGCGCCGGGCACTCGCTGGAGCACGTAGGAGAAGTCCTCCGAGCCCATCACCGGGTCGGGCAGGACCCTGACACGGTCGGAGCCGACCAGTTCCGCGGCGACGCCGCCGAGCAGGTCGGCCGCGGCCGCGTCGTTCACGGTGACCGGGTAGCCGGCCTCGACGTCCACCGTGGCGGTGGCGCCGTGGGCGGCGGCGATGCCCTCGGCGACCTGGACGACCTGGCCGCGGAGCGCCTCGCGGTTCCGCTCGGAGAGCGTCCGCATGGTCCCGTACAGCTCGGCCGTCTCCGGGATGATGTTGTGGGTGGTGCCGGCCGCGATGCGGGCGATGGTGATCACCGCCGGGTCGAACACGTCCACCTTCCTGGTCACCAGGAGTTGCAGCGCCTGCACGATCTCGCAGGCGATCGGGACGGGGTCCAGCGCCCGGTACGGCGCGGAGGCGTGGCCGCTCCTGCCGCGCACCACGATCTCGATGCGGTCGCCGGAGGCCATGGCGGGGCCGGCGCGCAGGTTGAGCGTCCCCGACTCGTACTGGGTGCTGATGTGCAGCGCGAAGGCGGCGCCGACCGGGGCGGCTCCATCGCCCGCCTGGTCGAGCAGGCCCTCCTCGAGCATGTAGCGCGCGCCGTGGAGGCCCTCCTCGCCCGGCTGGAACATGAAGACGACGCGGCCGGCCAGGTCCTCGCGGCGCCCGGCCAGCAGGCGGGCGGCGCCGGCCAGCATCGCCACGTGGGTGTCGTGGCCGCAGGCGTGCATCGCCCCCTCGACCTGCGAGGCGAACTCCAGGCCGGTGTCCTCGCGCAGCGGCAGCGCGTCCATGTCGCCGCGGAGCAGCACCGTGGGCCCGGGCCGGGCGCCGTCCAGGACCGCCATCACCGAGGTCACCGACCTGCCGGTGCGAACCTCGAGGCCGAGGTCGCCGATGGCGTCGAGGACCGCCCGCTGGGTGCGCGGGAGCTGGAGCCCGACCTCGGGGTGGCGGTGCAGGGACCGCCGCAGCGCGATGGTCCGCGGCTGTGAGGCTCCCGCATCGTCGAGCAGGCCGTCGAGCTTGGCGTCGCCGGCCGTCATCGCTGCGCCTCCAGCTTCACGACCAGGTCGTCCATGAACGCCTCGCGGGCCTCGGGAGCCGCGCCCGCAACTGCCATGCCGATGAGATAGGTGGTGACAGGGGCGGCGCGGCGCTCGGACGAGTGCGCGGCAACGCGCGCCAGTTCGAGGACCGCCTCGATCTCGCCCTGGCCGACGGTGGGCGCGTCGGGGCCGAGGAGCGAGCGGACCTTCTCGATGAACTCCTCCATTGGGTCGTCCTCCGGTCGAGCGTGCCGCGCCTCGGGCAGGCGGCTGAATGCGATCACCCTACCCAATCGGGCGACCTTCACCACGCGCTCTCGCGAGGAACGCGGCCAGGTCGGCGGGATCGTCGAGGTCGACGAAAGACCTCCCCTCCGGATCCACGCGCCGCCACTCCCGCTCCTCGACGACCCTGGTCCGCAGCGCGCCGAGCAGGCCGCGCAGCGAGCGGTCCGCGCCGCCGAGCATCGCGCGGGCGGCCGTCAGCGCCGGGCCACGCTCGTACACGGCGACCAGCGGCTCCAGCCGTTGGCCGCGGCGGCATGCGACCGCCTCCCCGGCCGCGCGCTCGGCGACCAGGAGGGTCAGCAGCCCGGCGCGGAGTTCGGGGTGATCGGCGGCCAGCACCAGCACGTGCGGAGCCTCGACCGCGTCCAGCGCGGCGGCGATCGCCGCCAGCGGCCCCTCTCCCGGGTCGGGCACCCAGCCGGCGCCGGCCCGGGCCGCGAGCGCCGCCGCGGGGTGGTCGTGCGGTGCGACCACCACGACCGGGGACGCGGCCCGGAGGGCGACCTCGATCACCCCGCGCGCCAGCTCCACCCCGCCCACCACGAGGGTCGCCTTGTCCCTGCCCATCCGCCGGCTCGACCCACCGGCGAGCACCGCGGCGGCCACCTCCCCGGCCGGCGCTGGGATACCCAGCTGACCCGGTTCCACGACAGATACTCCCTGGTAGAGCCCATTGATAAGGCACCTGCCCAATGCCGGCGCCTACCTCAGAAGCGGATCATTCAAGCAACGGGAGCCAATCCCGTGACGATCCGACCAGAGGAGCCATCATGATGTACCCCGAGGCCACCAGCACACTGGCCGCCGACCGCATCAGCCGGTACCGGGCCGAGGCCGACGCCTGGCGGCTCGCCCGTATCGCCCGGGCGGCGCGCGCCGCCCGGGCAGCCAGACAGCGGCCACGCCCTTCCAGCCGTGCCGCGCCCGCGCGGACCACTCGCGCGACCCGGCGAGCCGCGGACTCCAAAGGATAGTCGGGGGTGACTGCTACGCTTCGCCACATGCTCGCGGGCCGGACCGGGCTGTGCCCGGTGATGGTGGGGCGCGGTATGGAGCTCGCGCGCCTCCAGCGAGCGCTGGCCGCCGACGAGACCCAGGTCGTCCTGGTCAGCGGCGAGGCCGGCGTCGGCAAGACCCGCCTGCTGCGCGAGCTGGCCGCGACCCTGCCGCCGGGCGCCCGGGTGCTGGCGGGCCAGGCGAGCCAGGGCGTGCCGGCCCGACCCTTCCAGCTGCTGCTCGAGGCGATCGGCGCCAGCGTCTCCGGCTGGCGGCAGGTGCCGCAGCGCCTCGCCGACCGCGAGGAGCCGCTGCGGCTGCTGCTGCGGCCGGTCCTGGATCACCTGGCCCCGTGCACCGATCGCGAGTACAGCCAGGAGGAGCTGCTCGGGGCTGCGATCACCCTGGTCGAGGACCTGCTCATCGGCACCGGCAGGGGCGTGCTGGTGTTCGAGGACCTGCACTGGGCCGACGCCCAGAGCGTCGCCCTGTTCGGCCGCCTGGCGCTGACGCCGAGGCTCGGCGCCCTGCTGGTCGGCAGCTTCCGCCCCGAGGCAGTCGACCGCAGGCACCCGCTGGTCGGGACGCTCGCCGACATCGGGCGCCAGCGAGAGATCACGCAGGTGGCGCTCGACCGGCTCGACCAGCACGGCGTCGCCGAGCTGCTGGCCGCGGTCTACGGCCATCCCGTGCCGTTCCGGGTCGCCGAGGCGATGTACCGGCGCACCGGCGGCAACCCGTTCTTCCTGGAGGAGCTGCTGGTCACCGCGGGCGACACCGACCCGGAGGAGCTGCAGGCCCTGCCGCTGCCGTGGAACCTCTCCGAGGCGGTGCTGCGCCGCCTCGACCACCTCGGCGCGGGGCAGCGGCGCGTGGTCGAGGCGGCGGCCGTGCTCGGCGAGCGGATCCCCTTCGACCTGCTGGCCGCGGTGACGGGCAGCGACGAGAACGAGCTGATCGGCACCTTGCGCAAGCTGGTCGCCGGCGGGGTGGTACTGGAGGACGAGCCCGACGTCTTCCGCTTCCGCCACGCCCTGACCCGCGAGGCGATCGCCGGCGAACTGCTCGGCCGCGAGCGGCGCCGGCTCCACGAGAAGGCCCTTGCCGGGCTCCAGGAGGCCGGCTCGATCGACTGGGCGGCGATCGCCTGGCACGCCCGCGGGGCCGGGCGCTACGACGACCTGGTCTCGGCGGCGCGGGCCGGCGCCATCGCCTACCTTCAACGTGGCGCGAGCCTGGAGGCGCTCCGCCTGGCGGAGGAGGGCCTTGCCGAGGCCGGCGACGACCTCCAGCTGGAGATGTCGGCCTCCAAGGCGGCCTGGCTGGTCGGGCTCATCGACATCGCGATCGAGCACGGCGAGCGCTGGCACGCGGTTGCCAGGCAGGCAGGCAGGCCGGAGGCGGAGGTCGACGCGCTGGTCCACCTGGCCCGCCTCTACTACGAGGCCAAGGACCGCGAGCGCCAGTGGGAGGCGGTCTGGTCGTGCATGCGCGTGGCCGAGCCGCTGGGCCATGGCGAGCCGCTGGCCAGGGCCTACGCGCTGGTCGCCGAGGCGTACATGCTCAGCGACCAGCGCGAGCAGGCGGTCGAGTGGTCCGACCGGGCGCTGGAGCTCAGCGAGGAGATCGGCTTCGCCCCCGCGCGCGTGACCGCGCTGGTCAACAAGGGCTCCGCCCTGGTCGAGCTGCCGGGTCACCGCCAGCAGGGCGTCGAGCTGCTGGAGCTGGCGGTCGCCGAGGCCGAGGCGGCCGGGTTCAACCTGCTGCTGCACCGCGCCCTGTACAACCTCCTCTGTGGCACGCTCGGCACCTGGCCGCCGGAGCGCAGCCGCCAGACGCTGCGGTCGCTCCGCGAGGTGGACCGGCGCAGCGGCCTTGCGGTGGGAAAGCTCCACCTGATCGCCGCCGAGATCGCCACGATGGAGGGCGACCTGGCCGCCGTCAGGGCCACCCTGGACGAGGAGCGGCGCATGCGGCTGGCCGGGATGGACCGACTCATCCCGGCCGAGCTGGCCCACTGGCGCGCCCGGCTCGCCCTCGAGACGGACAAGCTGTCCGAGGCAGAGGCGGCGCTCGGCGAGCATCCCACGCACGGAGACCGGGACGATAACCCCTACCTGACCGGCTCGCGGTCGCTGCTGCGGCTGGAGCTGGCCGCGCGCCGCGGCGACCTCGACGGCGTCCGCGACCTGCTCGACGACCTGGACCCCAAGGCCGTGACCAACCTCTGCCACAGCTTGCACTTCGGCATGGACTCGCTGGTCCCGGGCCTGCTTGCGGCGATGCGGGCGGGTCTGGAGCCGGCCACGGCGCGTGCCTTCCTGACCGAGGTCGAGCAGGCCGGCGCGGAGCGTCCCGCGGAGGCCGCCGGCGACGGTGCGCCCTCCCCCGCCCTCCGTCACCTGGAGGCGGCTCTGCTCGAAGCCGAAGGCGACCCGGCCGCCGCGCGCGACGCCTACCTGGAGGCCGGCGCGGCGGGCCATCGGACGGTGCCGCTGCGCGCCGACTGCCAGCTCGGCGCCGCGCGCTGCATGATGGCGCTCGGCCGCCCAGAGCTGGCCAAGGCGCACGCACGGGCGGCGGAGAAGCTGCTGGAGCGCTGGCCGGGCTGGCGCCGCGACGAGGCGCGGGCGCTACTGGTGCGGCTCCGTACCGCGCCACGGCGCGCGCAGGGCCCGCTCACCCCCAGGGAACGCGAGGTCGCCCAGCTGGTGGCCGAGGGCCTGAGCAACGGCGAGGTGGCCAAGCGCCTGTTCATCTCCACCAAGACCGCCTCGGTGCACGTCTCCAACATCCTCGCCAAGCTCGGCATGGGCTCGCGCGCCGAGATCGCCGCCTGGGCGGTCGGCACCGGCCTGGCCACGGTCGAGCAGGGCCGCCGCTAGCCGCCAGCCGGCGTCGGACCGAGCAGGGCCGCCAGCCGCGAGCCGGCGTCGGACCGCGTCCCCGTACAATGGCGGTTGCCGGCTTTCGACCGATCGAGTGTCCATGAAGCGTCTGCTGCTGCTGCGTCACGCCACCACCGACCACACCGGGAAGCGCCTGTCGGGCTGGACTCCCGGCATCCACCTGGGCAGCCAGGGCGTCGAGGAGGCACGCGCCCTGGCCGAGCGGCTGATGCCCGTCGAGATCCACGCCATCTACTCCAGTCCCTTGGAGCGCTGCCAGGAGACGGCGGCGGCCGTGGCCGAGCCCCGCGGCCTCAAGGTCTCCACCGTCGAGGAACTCGGCGAGGTCCGCTTCGGCGACTGGACCGGCAAGGACCTCGGCGAGCTGGCCAGGACGGACCTGTGGCGGACGGTGCAGTTCCACCCCTCCGGCGCGCGCTTCCCCGAAGGCGAGTCGATCCACGAGATGCAGACGCGTGCGGTGCTGGCCTGCGAGCGGCTGCGGGCCGCCCACCCCGGCCAGACCGTCGCGGTGTGCAGCCACGCCGACGTGATCAAGGCGGTCGTCGCCCACTACCTCGGCATGCACCTGGACCTCTTCCAGCGCCTGGTGGTCACCACCGCCAGCGTGACGGCGCTCGGCTTCGGACCGGTGCCCTACCTTATGCGGCTCAGCGACTCGGGCATGACGCGCGATCTCAACACGCCACCGGAGCCGCGCAAGCCGCCCGAGACCAGGGAGCAGGACGATGCCTCCGCATGACCTCGATCCGGTGACCCGCCTGACCGCGGACGCGATCGGGGAGCCGGGATCGCGCACCTTCCTGCTCCAGGCGGCGTCAGGGCTACAGCAGATCACCCTGCTGGTCGAGAAGGACCAGGTGCGGGTACTGGCGGAGCGCGTGATCGCCTGGCTGCCGGAGCTGGCCGCCGATAAGCCCGAGGACCCGGGCGAGGTGCGCGCGGCCGAGGCCGGTGACCTGCGGCTGAACGAGCCGGTGGAGCCGGACTTCCGGGTCGGCCAGCTCGCGCTGACCTACGACCGCGACCGGGACCGCGTCGTGCTGGTCGCCACCGAGCTGGCTCCCCAGGGCGACGACGACCTCCAGGAGCCGGCGCAGGAGGCCAGGGAGGTCCGCCTGTGGGTGACCCGCGCGCAGCTCCGTGTCATGGCCCGCCATGGCGCCCAGGTCGTGCGGCAGGGCCGGGAGCCGTGCCCGCTGTGCGGCAACCCGCTCGATCCGACTGGCCACGTCTGCCCCGCCCAGAACGGCCACCGCCCGACCGTCGTGTGACGTGAGCGAAGTCCCCGACGTGGAAGCCGCCGGCGTACCGGGCGGGGACCCGCCCGACCTCGCCGCGGCCCTTGAGCTGCTGACCGAGGGCGAGCTGGAGGTGCTCGGAGGCATCCCCTGGGCCTCCAACGCCACCCTGCTCGCCCGCGTCCGGAACGGCGAGTCGACCAGCCTCGCCATCTACAAGCCGCGCCGGGGCGAGCAGCCGCTCTGGGACTTCCCCGACGGGACCCTCTACCGCCGCGAGGTGGCTGCCTACCTGGTCAGTGAGGCGCTGGCCTGGGGGCTGGTGCCCCCGACGATCGCCCGCGGCGGCCCCTTCGGGATCGGCTCGGTGCAGCTCTACGTCGAGGCAGACGCGCAGCTCACGGCCTTCGAGCTGGTCGAGCAGGACAACCCGGCGATGCCGCTGGTGGCTGCGTTCGACGTGGTGGTGAACAACGCCGACCGCAAAGGCGGCCACTGCCTGGCGGAGACGGTGGACGGCCGGGTCTGGGCGATCGACCACGGCGTCTGCTTCCACGAGGAGCCGAAGCTCCGCACAGTGCTGTGGGACTTCGCCGGCCAGGCGCTGCCACCGGGAGTCGTCGCGGACCTGGAGGAGTTGGCGTCAACCATCCGCGACGGCGCGTTGGGGCGCGACCTCTGCGGTCTGCTCGAGCCCGACGAGATCACCGCCCTGGGCGACAGAGCCTCGGCGCTGATCAGCGCCGGATGCTTCCCGTTGCCGAGCGGTCGGCGCCCGTATCCCTGGCCATTGGTCTGACCAGCCCATCAGCGCGTGCTCTTTGGCGGACCTGGCCGAGCAGGAAAAAAGGAAAGACTACGCGGTACAGCCGAGTTCGGGGCAAGCTGAGAGAATTCTTATGAACTTCTACCAAAGCCATGACGTACGATGCGGCCGCTCGACCGCTTTTTCAGGTCCTGAGCTGCGTTGACGTGTCGACGGGGCCTAGCTCGCCCATCGGGCCCCGCGGCCGACTGGTGGGAGGTGTACGGAGCGTAGGTACCTGGTAGCGACGGCACAAGCCAATTTTCCCCCGTTGGTCGGCCGCTGTCCGGCTCGGCAATGGCCGGCACCGCCGCCGGCTCGAACGTTGATCGCTCGGCTCCAGGTGGGATCCGGGCGACCGTCTCCAAAGAGGAGGTCGATGTCTATGAAAAACTTGCGCTCGGTGCGGTGGATTGTCCTGATATTGGGAATTGCCCTGGTCCTTGCCGCCTGCGGTGGCGGTGGTGGCGGAGGCGGAGGCGGCAACTCCTCCAACAACATCAAGGAAGGCGGCACCTTGAACTACGCCGCCGACCAGGCGCCGACCGGCTTCAACCCCAACACCTCGAAGGACAACGGCACCTCGGTGCTGTGGGTGGTCAACCGCGTCTACCCGAGCGTGTTCCAGACCCGCTCGGACTTCAGCGTGGCGCTGGACACCGATCTGATGGAGAGCGCGGAGCTCACCAACCAGGACCCACAGACCATCACTTACAAGATCAAGCAGGCCGCGGTGTGGTCGGACGGCGTCCCGGTGAACGCCGACGACTTCATCTACAACTGGCAGAACCAGAGCGGCAAGGACAAGAACATCGACACCGCCACCACGACCGGCTACAAGGACATCCAGAGCGTGACGGGGTCCGACAACGGCAAGACCGTGACGGTGGTGTTCAAGAACAAGTTCGCCGACTGGAAGGCCCTCTTCTCGCAGGTGATGGTCCCGGCGCACTACGCCAAGGCGCAGCCGGGCGGGTGGAACACCGGGTTCGACAAGAACCCCACCAAGATCCCCTCGGCCGGCCCGTTCAAGATCGCGAACTACACCCAGGACCAGAGCCTGACGCTCTCCAAGAACGAGAAGTACTGGGGCAAGCCGGCGCACCTCGACAAGATCGTCTACCGGTTCCTGCCCGAGTCGGTCGCCCAGCCGGCCGCGCTCCAGAACAACGAGGTCGACCTGATCTACCCGCAGCCCCAGCTCGACGAGGTCAAGCAGGTCCAGCAGCTCCCGGAGGTGCAGTACCAGATCAACTTCGGGCTGTCCTTCGAGCACCTCGACTTCAACTTCAAGAACCCCCAGCTCGGTGACCTCAAGGTCCGCCAGGCGATCGCCACCGGCCTCAACCGGCAGGAGCTGCTGGACCGCACGGTCAAGCAGTTCAGCTCCAAGGCAAGCGTGCTCGGCAACCGCATCTACCTGACCGGCCAGAAGGAATACCAGGACCACTCGGGTAACTTCGGCAAGGGCGACGTGGCCGCCGCCAAGCAGCTCCTCGAGGGCGACGGCTACACGCTGGGGTCCGACGGCATCTACGCCAAGGGTGGCAAGAAGCTCTCCTTCCGCTTCTCGACCACCGCCGGCAACCAGCTCCGCGAGACCCAGGGCGTCCTGTTCCAGTCGCAGATGAAGCAGATCGGCATCGAGATCAAGATCGCCAACGCGCCTTCGACCAAGTTCTTCGGCGAGTGGCTGCCGAACGGCAACTTCGACATCTGCGACTTCGCCTGGGTCGGCACCCCGTTCGCGATCAGCGGAAGCCAGCCGATCTACGAGTCGGGCAGCGACTCCAACTACGGCAACTACGCCAGCCCCGAGGTCGACCAGCTCTTCGCCCAGGCTGGCGGCGAGCTGGACCCGGCCAAGGCCGTGTCCTTGGGCAACCAGATCGACCAGCAGATCTGGACGGACATGGCGACGATCCCGCTGTACACCAAGCCGACGTTCCTGGCGTGGCGGAACACCTTCACCAACATCACCGACAACGCCAGCAATGTTGGGCCCTTCACCGACGAGCCGCTCTGGGCGCTGAAGGCGTAAGGCGGACCGGGGCAGAGTCTGATCGATAGGGGTGCCGGGCCGGCGGTCGCACACCGGGTCGCCGGCCCGGCACCACCTCCTCTGTCGTGAGGCGATGTCGTCATGATCAGCTTCATCATCCGGCGGCTGCTCATCTCCATCCCGGTACTGATCCTCTCGTCAGTGCTGGTGTTCCTGCTGGTCGCCAATTCCGGTGATCCGCTCGGCGAGCTGAAGGGCCGCAACCCACCCGTTCCCCAGCAGGTCCTGGACCTGCGCCGGCACGACCTCAACCTGGACAAGCCGCTGCCCGCCCGCTATTGGATCTGGGTCACGCACTTCGTCCGGGGCGACATGGGCAACAGCATCAGTGGCCTGAACGTGCGCAGCCTGCTCGGCCAGCGACTCATCGTGACGATGCGCATGATCATCCTCGCCACCGTGCTGGCCCTGGTGCTGGCGGTCCTGACGGGGGTGATCAGTGCAGTCAGGCAGTACCACATCAGCGACTACACCTTCACCTTCGCCGGCTTCCTGTTCCTGTCGATGCCGGTGTTCTGGTTGGCCGCCCTGCTCAAGGAGTACGTGGCCATCAAGTTCAACCAGGCATTCGGTCATCGCGTCTTCTACACGGTGGGCGACCAGACGCCGAACTTCACCGGCCCGTTGCTGAACCGGCTGGCCGACTACGGAGGCCACCTGGTGCTGCCCATGCTGACCCTGGCGCTGATCGGTTACGCCTCCTGGAGCCGCTACCAGCGCTCCGCCATGCTCGACGTGCTGTCGAGCGACTACATCCGCCTGGCAAGGGCCAAGGGCCTGTCGCGTAGCCGGGTGATGATCCGCCATGCGCTCCGCAACGCCCTGATCCCGCTGGCGACGGTCGTGGCGGTCGACACGGGCACGCTGTTCGGCGGCGCGATCCTGACCGAGGCGGTTTTCTCGTGGCATGGCATGGGCGACCTGCTGGTGCGCGGCATCTACCAGATCGACACCAACGTGGTGCTCGCTTGGCTGATGGTGAGCGCCATCATCATCATCTTGTTCAACCTGGCCGCTGACATCCTGTACGCCGTCCTGGATCCGAGGATCCGCTATGGCTGACACCACGCCGCAGGCCCGCTCGGGCGAGGGTCCTCGGGGCGAGGGTCCGCCGGGCGAGCTCCCGGCGGGCGGCTCGCCGGTCCCTGGCACCGGCGGCACCGCCGTCCAGACCGAGCCCTCCAGCCCGGTCGAGCGAGAGTTCACGGTCGCTGCCCGGACCCAGACCCAGATGGTGATCCGGCGCTTCCTGGCGCACCGGCTCGCCGTGGCGAGCCTGGTGATCTTCGTGATCATCGTGGCCGGCTCGCTCGGCGGGGCACGCCTCTGGAAATACAACTACGCCGACATCACCAGGGAGTTCTCCACCCCACCATCGCTCGCGCACCCCTTCGGCACCGACGACATCGGGCACGACACACTCGCCCAGGTGCTTCGTGGGGCGCAGAAGTCCGTGCAGGTGGCCCTGGTGGTGGCGTTGCTGGCAACCAGCTTTGGCGCGGTCCTCGGCGCGGTCGCCGGGTACTACCGTGGGGTGATCGACTCGCTCCTGATGCGCTTCACCGACCTGGTGCTCACCATCCCGCTGCTGGCCATCGCCGGCCTGCTGGCCGGCACCATCGGCGGCGGCGACTGGTTCGTCATCGCCATCGTGATCGCGAGCGTGTCGTGGATGTCGATCGCCCGGGTGGTGCGCGGCACGTTCCTGTCGCTCCGCGAGAAGGAATTCGTGGACGCCGCCCGCGCGCTCGGCGCGACCGACCGGAGGATCATCTTCCGTCACCTGCTGCCGAACGCGACCGGGTCGATCATCGTCAACGCAACCATCACGGTCGCGGTCGCCATCCTGGTCGAGACGGCCCTGACATTCCTCGGCCTGGGCATCCGCCCCCCGGACACCTCGCTCGGCCTGCTGGTATCCACTGGGCAGCAGGCCGCCCAGACGCGGCCGTGGCTGTTCTACTTCCCAGGGCTGGTCATCATCATGATCGCGCTGACCGTCAACTTCATCGGCGACGGGCTGCGCGACGCCTTCGACCCGACCCAGACGAGGGTGCGTGCCTGATGGCCGACCCGATCCTGGACGTCCAGGACCTGACCGTCGACTTCCCAACCGACGACGGCGTCGTGCGGGCCGTGCGGGGCGTCGGCTTCAAGCTCGGCGCCGGCGAGGTGCTCGGCATCGTGGGCGAGTCCGGCTCGGGCAAGTCGGTCACCTCGCTGGCGATCATGGGCCTGCTGCCCCGCGGCGCCAAGATCCGGGGGTCGGCCCGCTTCAGGGGCCGCGACCTGCTGAAGCTCAGCGAGCGCGAGATGACCGGCATCCGCGGCAAGCAGATCTCGATGATCTTCCAGGACCCCATGACCTCGCTGAACCCGGTCTACACCGTGGGCTGGCAGCTCCAGGAGGCGATCCTGGCCCACCAGGAGATCTCCAAGAAGCAGGCGTGGGAGCGGGCGGTGAGCCTGCTGGACCTGGTCGGCATCCCCAACCCGCGCGACCGCGCCAGCTGCTACCCGCACGAGTTCTCCGGCGGGATGCGGCAGCGGGCCGTGATCGCGGTCTCGCTCACCAACGACCCGGACGTGATCGTCGCCGACGAGCCGACCACCGCGCTCGACGTGACCGTGCAGGCGCAGGTGCTGGACACCCTGGAGCGCATCCAGGAGCAGACCGAGGCCGCCATCATCCTGATCACCCACGACCTCGGCGTGGTCGCCGGCATGGCCGACAAGGTGCTGGTCATGTACGCGGGCAAGCCGGTCGAGGTCGGCTCGGTCGACGACATCTACTACCGGCCACGCATGCCCTACACCCTGGGCCTGCTGGGCTCGCTGCCGCGGCTGGACGCCAAGGGAGCGGAGCGGCTGACCCCGATCAAGGGCGCGCCGCCCTCGCTGGTCAACCTCCCTGCCGGCTGCCCCTTCTCTCCCCGCTGCCCGATGAGCAGGCCCCACTGCGAACAGGAGGAGCCGCTCCTGCGCGAGGTGGGCGGGGACGCCGGCCACGTCGCCGCCTGCCACTACTCCGAGGAGCTGGCCGGTGGCGTGCGCGCGGACGAGGTCTTCGAGACGGCCCAGGTGAACCTCGCCGCGCTGGAGGAGCTCGAAGCGCTCGACAGCATCGAGCAGGGCGGCACGGAGGAGCGGACGTGACCACCACCACACCGGCACCCGGTCAGGCGGCTCAGAAGGCGACCGCGCCGATCCTGGAGGTGCGGAACCTGGTCAAGCACTTCCCGCTGACCGGCTCCGGGGTCATCCGTCGCCGCGTCGGGGACGTCCACGCCGTCTGCGACATCTCCTTCGAGGTGCGCCCCGGCGAGACGCTCGGCCTGGTCGGCGAGTCCGGCTGCGGCAAGTCGACCACCGGCCGGACGATCCTGCGTCTGACCGAGCCGACCTCTGGCGAGATCCGCTTCCAGGGCGACGATCTGGCGAGGATGCCGCGCAAGCGGATGCGCCGGATCCGGCGCGACCTCCAGGTGGTGTTCCAGGACCCCTACGCCTCCCTGAACCCGCGCATGCCGGTCAACGACATCGTGGCCGAGCCGCTGGTCATCCACGATCTGTACGGCAAGCACGGCGAGGAGCGCGTGCGGGACCTGCTCACGCTGGTCGGGCTCAACCCGGAGCACCGCAACCGCTACGCCCATGAGTTCTCCGGAGGCCAGCGCCAGCGCATCGGCATCGCCCGCGCGCTCGCGCTGGAGCCCAAGGTGCTGATCCTTGACGAGCCGGTCTCCGCCCTGGACGTGTCGATCCAGGCGGGGGTCGTGAACCTGCTCGAGGAGCTGCAGGAGCGCCTTGAGCTCGCCTACCTCTTCATCGCGCACGACCTGTCGGTGGTCCGCCACATCTCGGACCGCGTGGCCGTGATGTACCTCGGCAAGATCGTGGAGATCGGCTCGCGCGAGGCGATCTACGAGCGGGCCTCGCACCCCTACACGCAGGCGCTGCTCTCCGCCGTGCCGATCCCCGACCCGCGCCTGGAGCGGAAGCGCAAGCGAATCGTGCTGGAAGGCGACGTGCCCAGCCCGGTGAACCCCCCGTCGGGCTGCCGCTTCCGCACCCGTTGCTGGAAGGCGCAGGAGATCTGCGCCAAGGAGGAGCCGGCGCTGGTCGACCGCGGCCAGGGACACCCGGTCTCCTGCCACTTCGCGGAGCCGCGCGGGCTGCTCTGATCGTCGGCCCCGGGAGCCGCCAGCGCCGGCGCCTCCCGGGCCGGCACCGCCCGATCCCCGGATTTCCGATGGTACCGAGTCGGCCGATCGTGGCTGGCACAGAAGTGGCCAGAATCGCCCGATTCCGGCCTGAACACTTCAGCTCCGTCGCGCATGCCCTGTACGATCGATGCACGCCACGGGGTCATTGGGCCGGTGGCCAGGTGGGAACGGGAGCCATGCGACGACGGGTCTGGGCTGTGCTGCCAGCGCTTGCGCTGCTGGCGGCCGCGTGCCAGTCGCCGATCGCCACCCCGCCGTCGCAGGACGAGCCGAAGGGCGTGCGGCACGGCACGCTGCGGGTGCTCGATCAGGCGGACGTCGAGGCGCTGGACCCCGGAGTCGCCTACGGCGCCGCCGACCTGGCGCTGCTGCGGGGGCTGGTGCGCACCTTGTACTCGTTCGACTCGGCACGGCAGGACTCCAGCGCGCTGGACCCCGTCCCCGACCTGGCGAGCGGCCCCTACCAGCTATCGGCCGACCGGCGGACCTACACCTTCACCATCCGCAGGGGCATCCGCTACGCACCGCCGTACGACGCCATCGTCCAGCCGCGGGACTTCATCTACGCCGTCGAGCGCCAGTTCGACCCGCGCCAGCGGGTGCACTCGCCGAACCCCTACGCCAGCCTCATCAAGGGGTTCGCCGAGTACGCCGCGGGCAAGGCCAAGACGATCTCCGGCATGCAGGCGGTCGGCGACGACGTCCTCAAGATCACCCTGCGGGAGCCCGCCAGCGACTTCCCCAGCATCCTGACGCTGCCCTTCTTCTCTCCGGTGCCGGAGCTGTACGCCTCCGGCCACCATCTCGGCGAGGACTACGCCACCCACCTGATCGCCTCGGGACCCTACGCGCTCGCCAGGTACTCGCCGGGCGAGCGCATCGAACTGGTGCGCAACCGGAACTGGGACCCGGAGAGGGACCCGCTGCGCAAGGCGTGGGTGGACAGGGTCCAGGTCTCCATCGGGGCCAGCGAAAAGGCCATCCAGGAGGCGATCGAGCAGGGCGACGTCGACCTGAACCTGGACCTGACGCCGCCGCCCAACGCCGACCTCCAGCGGCTCGGCAAGGGCGGGGACCTGCAGGGCCAGTCAGGGATCAAGACCACCGGCTGCGTGCGCTACCTGACGCTGCAGACCGACGACGGCCCGACCTCCAATCTACTGGTGCGCAAGGCGATCAACCTCGCGGTCGACAAGCGCGCGCTGGTGCTCGAGCTCGGTGGGGCGTTCGCGGGCGAGCCGGCTTCCACCGTGCTCAGCCCCACGCTCGGCGGCTACGAGAAATACCCCGACCCCTATAGCACCACCGACTTCCGCGGCGATCCTGTCGCGGCCAAGGCGCTGCTCAGGCAGGCGGGCTTCCCGAACGGGCTCACGCTCAACTACGTCGGCCCGTCCACCAGCAAGGGACAGGCGGTGCTCAGCGTGCTCAAGATGTCGCTCGGGCACGCGGGGATCCGGCTGAACTCCAAGCTCTACGACGGCTACAAGGTCTACACGGACTCGCTGCAGCTTCAGTCCAAGAAGAACGAGCATCAGATCGGCCTGGCGCGCTGGTGCCCCGACATCCCGGGCAACGGCGCCCGCTCGTTCATCGGCGTGCTGCTGGACGGACGCAAGATCACCGCCAAGGCCAACAACAACTACGGCGACTACGACAACCCGACCGTCAACGCCATGATCGACCAGGCCTACGCGACCGAGGACCCCGCCCGTCGCAACAGCCTGTGGGGCCAGATCGACCGCAAGATCATGGACGACGCCGCCTGGGTGCCGCTGGTCTACGAGCGGCAGACCTACTTCTGGTCGTCCCGGGTCAAGCAGTGGCTGTTCTCGCCCTGGATCTCCAATCCGGACATCACCAATCTCTGGCTCGACCCCAACCAGCCGTAGCGGGCGAGCGACGCTCGGGTCGCCGGCTCAGGCCTTGTACCTGCGCGTGGCGCTGCTCCTGCTCCGGCTGGCCTGGGCTTGGCGGTGCCGGTGGATCGCCAGGTAGAGGCCGTAGGCCGTGCCGCCGGGCTCGGGCGAGCGCTCCACGAAGTCTTCCAGCACCGCCATGAGACGGGCCTCGAGCTCGTCCAGCGAGTGCTCGTTCAGGGTGAGGCCGAGCCGGGTCTCCTTGGCCATCGCGCCGGGGCCGGCCTCGGCCAGCTCGGCACGGAAGGCCTCCAGCGAGGGCCGGGAGACGCCCGGGTCCTCCTCGTCGGGGATCGTGAAGTCGAGCGTCCAGGACTTGCCGGTGGCGCGGTAGGGCTTCTCGAGCGCGCCGTGGGCGCCGTGGCGAGGCTCCCCTGGAGCGAGGAAGCCAGCGTTGACCAGGATCCGCACGTGGTGCAGCAGCGTGCCCGGGTCCTTGCCGAGCCGTTCCGCGAGCTGCTTGTTGGTCAGCTCCTGGTCGAGGCACAGGCGCAGCACCCGCAGCCGCATCGGGTGCCCCATCGCCTTGGCCTCCTCAGCCGTGGCCCGCCGCCGCTCGACCGCCCCAGCCCGCCGGGCCACCCCCCGCTCACGCATCTTCACCCTCCGCCTCCCATCGCCCTGCTCCCTCGCCGCTTCGCCGGCCATCTTCCGCCATGCCAGTGACGCACGTTTCCTGGCGCGCCAGCTATGGGGAATATTCCATCGATTGACTTCTCTCGATCAATGGTCGATACTCCATCGATCGAGATTATCCCATCAGCCCGCCGAGGTGCAGTATGGGCCCACATCCCGACCAGCTCACGTCGATCGCCCGCGAACGCGGCCGGGCGCTCCAGGCCGAGGCGGCCGTCCGGCGGACGCGGCGGCGGGCGCGCTCGCGCGCCCGCCGCCGCAGCCTGTGGGGGCACCAGGACTTCATGCGGCTGTGGTCGGCGGAGAGCGTGAGTCGCTTCGGCACCCAGCAGCCTGCTGGCCCTCCCGCTGATCGCGATCACCGCCCTGCACACCTCCACCTTGCAGGTCGGCCTGCTGTCCACCATGGAGTTCCTGCCGTTCGTGTTGATCGGCCTGCCGGCGGGGGTGTGGGTCGACCGGCTGCGCCGCCGCCCGGTGCTGATCGCCGGCGACCTCGGACGAGCGCTGGCGCTCGCCTCGATCCCGCTCGCCCACGTGCTCGGCGCGCTCAGCATGGCCCAGCTCTACGCCGTCGCCTTCGTCACCGGTGTGCTCACCGTCTTCTTCGACGTGGCCTACCAGTCCTACCTGCCGAGGCTGGTCCAGCCGGAGCAGCTCGTGGAGGGCAACGCCAAGCTGGAGCTCTCCAACTCGGGCGCCTCGATCGCCGGACCGGGCCTGGCCGGACTGCTGATCCAGCTGCTGACCGCGCCGGTGGCAGTGCTGCTGGACGCCGTCAGCTTCCTGGCCTCCGCCGCCTTCATCGGCCGGATCCGCCGCCACGAGCCGGCACCACCGCCGGCGCGCGGCGGCGGTGGCATGCGCCGCGAGATCGCCGAGGGGCTCCGTTACGTGCTCGGGCACCGGCTGCTGCGCTGGACCGCGGCCGCGACCGCCACCTCCAACCTGTTCAACGCCATGACCTCCGCCATCCTTGTCCTCTACCTGGTCCGCCACTTCGGCATGAGCGCCGGGCTGATCGGCCTGGTGATGACCCTCGGCAATGCCGGCTGGCTGCTCGGGGCCGCGGGCAGCGCCCGGCTGTCGCGCTGGCTCGGCGTCGGCAGGACCACCGTCGGCGGGATCGCGGTGTACGGCCTCGGCGCGCTCGCCGCGCCGGCAGCACCCGCCGGCGCTCCGATTCCCTGGCTGGTCGCGGGGCAGTTCCTGATGTCCTTGGGGTCCACCAGCTACAACATCGGCCAGCTCAGCGTGCGGCAGGCGATCACCCCGCCCAGCCTCCACGGCAGGATGAACGCCACCATGCGGTTCATGGTCTGGGGCACGCTCCCGCTCGGCGCGGCCATCGGCGGCGCGCTCGGCCAGACCATCGGCCTGCGGCCCACGCTGTGGATCGCCGCGGTCGCCGCCCTCCTGCCGGTCGCGCCGGCGCTGGCCTCGCGGATCTGGTCGGTCCCGAGCGTCGAGGAGGCGGTCGCGCGCTTCCTCCCGGAGCCCGCGGCCGTCCAACCTGAAGCCCGCGAACCGACCCCCTTGGCCGCCGGCTCGGTTCCTCGCTGATTTGTATGGGTTGAGCCGCCTACCACAGGGACGCCTACCGCGATGCGTCCTCCTGCTCGCCTTGGCGAGGCGTGCCGGCCGGCTCGAGCCGGAAGACGGGGTGCTGGCGGGCCAACCGGTCGGCCTCGGCCGCTGTCAGGTTCGCGGTGTCCGCCTTCAGTCCATAGCGGACGCTCAGCCGGTGGTCCGGTTGCTGGCAGTACCAGGCAAGAAAGGCCGCCTTCTCCTCGGCTTGGATCTCGCGGGCAACGACTGGCTCGACGCTGGTGCCGACCAGCAGTTGTGCCGTGCCGGCCGCGCGCAGGTTGCGGGCCCACTGTGACTCGCCCTGCAACGACACGATGTAGCGCTGGCCCTTCCAGGCCGCGATCCGAACGGGGACCTCGTAGAGGCGCCCGCTGCGACGGCCCCGCACACGCACGACGCGCATGAGGTTCTGGTCGCCGCGGTGCCCAAGCCCGGCGCGGAGCACCAGGACGCGCAACAGGGGGTTGACGAGCCTGATCCGCACCCACGTGGGGCGCCGGTAGTAGCGATCGGTCATGGTCATGGCCTCTCGTTGGGGCCGGGCAGGCCGTCGGCGAGTTGCCCGAGCGCCTGGCTGAGCACCGGGGCCAGCGGGGTGGCCGGATCGGCGTCCAGCCAGTAATCGAGCGCGGCCCGGACCGCGCTGATGAGCGCGGCGGCGGCCAGCCGCGGGTACAGGTCACGCTGGGGGTTGGTGCCGGTCCGGCGGGCGATCTCTGCGGCCAGCATGGCCTGCACGCATCCGGGTCGCGCGGTCGGTGCCCTCGGCGACGATCGCGGCTTCCTTGCTGGGGAAGTAGTTGTTGAAGGTGCGGGCGCCACACGACCTGGCGAACAGCCGCCGGCTCCTATCTCGTCGGGGTGGAAATTCCCTTTTATGGACTTACTTAGGCTGGCAGGATGGTTGCCCATGTCCAGGCAACCACCCAGCGTAGGGATACTCCGCCGCGGCCTCATCGTGATGTGGCGCCAGGTCCGGCTCCGTCCGGTCCCGTTCGCCATCGCCGTGTTCGGCGCGATGGTGTACGCGCTCGGCATCGTCGGCCAGTCGTGGGTGCTCGGGCAGGTCGTCGACCGTGTGATAACACCGCGCTTCGACAGCGGGCACTTCAGCGCCGGCGCCGCCATCGCCGCCGCGCTCGCCATCCTGGGCATGGGCGTCCTCAGGACCGCCGGGATCATCTGCCGCCGGGTCGCCGCCAACGTCGCCGGTGCCGGGGCCAGTGCCATCCTCCGCGAGCGCCTGGCCGAGCAGTACCATTGGCTACCGCTGCGCTACCATCACCGCCACTCCGCCGGCGAGCTGCTCTCCCACGCCGAAGGCGACGTGCACGCGGCCAGCGAGGTCATGCACCCGCTCCCGTTCGCGACCGGCGTCGTCACCCTGCTGGCGCTGGCCGCCACCTGGCTGGTCCTCACCGACCCCTACCTCGCGGCGGTCGGCCTGACGGTGATGCCGCTGACCATGGCGGTCAATCTCGTCTACCAGCGCAGGGTCGAGCTGTGGACCACCCTGGTCCAGCAGCGCCTCGGCAAGGTCTCGGGGATCGCCCACGAGAGCTTCGACGGCGCTCTGGTGGTCAAGGCACTGGGCGCGGAGCGCGCCGAGGGCGACCGCTTCGCCACCGGGGCCGAGCAGCTCAGGGAGGCTCGCGTGGTGACGGCGCGCACGCGGGCGACCTTCGACGCCATCCTGGACGCCATCCCGGGGCTGGCCACCATGGTGCTGCTGGTGCTCGGCGCCTGGCGCATCCAGAACGGCCAGCTCACCGCCGGGACCCTGGTCGCCCTGGTCAACCTTTTCGCCCTGCTGGCCTGGCCGCTGCGGGTGATCACCTACGTGCTCGGCGACATGCCGCCGGCAGTGGCCGGCTACGAGCGGGTCGACGCGGTCCTCGGCGAGCCGCGGCCGCCGCTGCCCGGAGGCGGCCAGGCTCTGCCCGCGGGGCCGCTGGCTCTCGAGGTCGAGCGCCTGCGCTTCGCCTACCGGCCAGGAGCCGACGCCGTCCGGGACGTCTCCTTCCAGCTGGAACCGGGCGAGACCGTCGCCCTGGTCGGCCCCACGGGATCGGGCAAGTCCACCCTCGCGCTCCTGCTGGCGAGGCTGCTCGAGCCCGACGGCGGCAGCGTCCGGCTGGGCGGGGTGGACCTGGCCGGCATGACCGACGAGCAGGTCGGCGCCACCCTGGCGCTGGCCTTCCAGGAGTCGTTCCTGTTCTCGACCTCGATCGAGGACAACGTCGATCTCGAGGGCGTGCCCATCGCCCCGGAGGCGGCCCGGCAGGCGAGCCGCCTGGCGCAGGTCGACAAGTTCGCCGATCGCCTGCCCGACGGCTACGCCACCGTGGTGGGCGAGCGCGGCGCCACCCTGTCGGGCGGCCAGCGCCAGCGCGTCGCGCTCGCCAGGGCGCTCGCGCGCCGGCCGAGGCTGCTGGTCCTGGACGAGGCGACCTCCAGCGTCGACCCGGTCACCGAGGCGGCCATCCTCGCCGGCCTGGAGCGCTCCCTTCCGAGCACCACCACGGTGATCGTGGCCTCGCGGCTGGCCACCATCGCGCTCGCCGATCGGGTGCTGTACCTGGAGGACGGCCGCCTGAAGGCCCAGGGAAGCCATGAGGAGCTGGTCGCCGCGGTGCCCGGGTACGCGCGCCTGGTCCGTGCCTACCAGCGCGCCGAGGCCGCCGGCCAGCAGACGTCCGGGGCCGGGGAGCGCCAGGGGGGTTCCCCGGTGGATCAGGGCCAGGACGTGCCGGCGTGACCGCCAAGCCGGTCCAGGAGCGGCTGCGCCGCGGCCGTCGTGCCCGCGCACGAGGCCCCGGTGTGCTGCGGCGCGGCCTGTCGATCACGCCCGAGCTGCTGGTGGGCATCCGCCTCACCGTGCTGCTCGCACTGCTCGCCGGCGCTGGCCGCATGGTCACGCCCGTGCTGGTGCAGCAGGTCATCGACCATCACCTGTCCAGCGGCAGGCTCGGAGGGGTGGTGCCGCTGGCGATCGCCGGCGGAGTCGTCGTGGTGCTGACGGCCCTGTGCGCGCGGGCCACCGGCCGCCGCCTGGCCGGTGCGGCCGAGCGCGGTTTGGCGGCGCTGCGCACCCGTACCTTCCGCCACATCCACGCGCTCAGCATCGCCCACCATCACGAGGAGAGCCGGGGCAGCCTGGTGAGCCGGGTGGTCTCCGACGTCGAGACGCTGAGCGACTTCTTCCGCTGGGGCGGGATCAACTTCATCGTCGACGGCTCGCTCATGCTGGTCGCGGTGGCCACGATGGCCGTCTACGACTGGCGCCTGACGCTGGTCGCGCTGGGCACCATGCTCCCGATCGTGCCGCTGCTGCGGTACATGCAGCGCAAGCTTGTGCGCGCGTGGGACGCGGTCCGGGTGCGCGTCGCCGAGATGCTCGGCGCCCTGTCCGAGTCGCTCATGGGCGCTGCCGTGATCCGCGCCTACCAGTCGCAGGGAGCGGCCCAGCAGCGCGTCGCCACCGCCATCGACCGCCGTGCCAAGGCCGAGATCCGCGCCGGCGTGATCGGCGCCGTCCTGTTCCCGATCAGCGACGTGTTCTCCGCGCTCGCCATCGCGGTGGCGCTGGTGGTGGGAATGGCGCTGGGGCCTGGCGCGGGCATGTCGACCGGCAAGCTGGTGGCGTTCGCTTTCCTGGTGTCGATCTTCCTGGAGCCGGTCGCCAACCTCACCGAGCTGCTGGACTACACGCAGCAGGCGATGGCGGGCTGGCGGCGCGTCCTGGACGTGCTCGACACGCCCATCGAGGTGCGCGAGCCCAACCCCGGCCTGGAGTTGCCCGGCGGCGCGCTCCAGGTGCAGCTCGACCAGGTCTGGTTCGCCTACCACGGCGGGCAGCCGGTGCTGCGGGACGTCAGCTGCACCATCCCGGCCGGCACCCGCGTGGCCGTGGTCGGGACGACCGGCTCCGGCAAGACCACCATGGCCAAGCTGCTCATCCGCCTGGCCGACCCGACCTCGGGCGCGATCCGCGTGGGCGGACTGGACCTGCGGCGGGTCGCCACCAGCTCGCTGCGATCCTCGATGGTGCTGGTGCCCCAGGACGGGTTCCTGTTCGACACCACCGTGGTGGCCAACGTCCGCCTCGGCCGACCGGAGGCCAGCGACGCGGAGATCCGCGCCGCGCTCGAAGACCTCGGCCTCGGCCCCTGGGTCGACAGCCTCCCCGGGGGGCTCGACACCCCGGTCGGGCAGCGCGGCGAGCTCCTGTCCGTGGGCGAGCGGCAGCTGGTCGCGCTGGCACGCGGGTACCTGGCCAATCCCGGCTGCCTGATCCTGGACGAAGCGACCTCGGCGGTGGACCCCGCCACCGAGGTGCGCCTGCGCAACGCCATCGACCGGCTCACCGCCGGGCGCACGGCCATCACCGTGGCGCACCGGCTGGCCGCGGCCGAGCACGCGGAGGTCGTGCTGGTGATGCGGGAAGGCCGGCTGGTCGAGCAGGGCAGCCACGACCAGCTCCTCCGAGCGGGCGGCGCCTACGCCAACCTGTACTCGAGCTGGCGCGCCAGCCTGGAGCGAACTGGAAACTCGAATTCGGTCAGGATGTGGTAGGTTTGTACGGTATGCGGGCTACAGATCTCTCCCTTCTGCGCATCCCGAGTGCGCCCACGCTGACACCCGACGGCCGGCTGGTCGCCGTCGCGGTAGGTCGCATCGACCTCGACGACAACCTCTACCGCAATGACATCTGGGTCATGCCCACCGATGGCTCTGTCGCCCCGATCCGCTTCACCAAGGGTCCCAAGGACTTCTGGCCGCGCTTCTCGCCCGATGGGCGCTGGCTGGCGTTCCTCCGCGCCGGTGAGGGGGACGACAGCAAGCCCCAGATCCACGTCATGCCGGTTTCCGGCGGCGAGCCGCGGCAGCTCTGCGAGCACCCGCTCGGCGTGGAGCGGTTCGCCTGGAGCCCCGACTCGAGGCGGATCGCGTACGTGGCCAGGATCCCCGAGCCCGGGCGTTACGGCACTGACGAGGACGTGCCGCCGAGCAAGGAGCCGCCGCGACGCATCACCACGCTCCAGTTCCGCCTGGACAACATCGGCTTCACCTTCGACCGACGGCCGCACGTGTTCGTGATCGACGCCAGCGTGGAGGACGCGGAACCGTTGCAGATCACGCGCGGCGACTACGACCATGGCGAGCCGACCTGGAGCCCGGACGGCTCGTCGCTCGCTTTCGTGTCCGCACGGCACCCGAATCGCGACTACGACCAGTACAGCGACCTGTTCGTGGCGCCGGCCGGTGGTGGCGACGCGGTGCAGGTGACCCGCACGACACTTTCCGTCAGCCGCCCCGCGTTCTCCCCTGACGGCGCCACCATCTGGTTCTGCGCGCCATCGGACGCCGAGGCGGGGCGCAACACGGGCCTGTGGTCGGTGCCGTCTGACGGCTCCGCCGAGCCACGCCGGCTCACCGAGGCGGAGCGCTGGGACGTCGACAACTACGCCGCCGGCGCGCTGGAGCTGGACGTCGAGCGGGAAGCCGTGACCACGATCGTGCTCGACCGCGGCACGGTGCACCTCTACCGGTTCCCGACCGACGGCGGCGAGCCGCGCTGCCTGGCCGGCGGCCGGCGCCAGGTGCAGGAGCACGCGCGCGCCGGCGACGTCATCGCGGCGGTTGTCAGCGACGACCTGTCCGTGGGCGAGGTCGTCGCCATCCGCGACGGGCAGGAGAAAGTCCTCAGCGACTTCGGCGGGCCACTGGCCCGCGACGTCGCGCTCCGGCCCATGACCGACATCAACACCAAGTCCCCGGACGGCTACCCGGTGCACGGCTGGGTGGTCAAGCCCGCCGGCACACCGCCGTTCCCGGTGCTGCTGATGATCCACGGCGGGCCCTTCACCCAGTACGGCTACCGGCTGTTCGACGAGGCGCAGGTCTACGCCGGCGCCGGGTACGCGGTGGTGATGGGCAACCCGCGCGGCTCCAGCGGCTACGGCGAGGCGCACGGGCGGGCGATCTGCTTCGACTACGGCAATCTCGATTCGGCGGACCTGCTCGCGCTGCTCGACACGGCCCTCGACGACCCTGACCTGGATGGCGACCGAGTCGGCGTGCTGGGTGGCTCCTACGGCGGCTTCATGACGAGCTGGCTGGTCGGTCACACCAACCGCTTCAGCGCGGCAATCAGCGAGCGATCGTGCAACGCCTTCGACTCCTTCGAGGGCTCCAGCGACATCGGCTGGGAGTTCCTGCGCGTCTACATCGGCGACGAGCCCGAGCGGGTGAAGGCGCAGAGCCCGCTGACCTATGCCGACCGCATCGACACGCCGATGCTGCTGATCCACTCCGAGGAGGACTGGCGCTGCCCGATCGAGCAGGCACAGCGTCTGTTCGTGGCGCTCAAGCGCCGCCACGCCGAGGTCGAGATGCTGGTCTTCCCCGCCGAGGGCCACGAGCTGTCCCGCTCTGGGCTCCCGAGCCATCGCGTCGCCCGCTTCGAGGCCATCCTCGAGTGGTGGGAGCGCCACCTGAAGCCCCGGGACGCCTGAGGCCTGGCTGCGCCAGGCTGCGGCACTGGCTCGTGGCAGGAGGTTCTGGCGGTGGTCATCCTCAAGTCATGTGACGAGATCCAGGTGATGCGCGAAGCCGGGCGCGTGGTCGCTCACGCGTTGGCGGCGGTCAAAGCGGCCGTGCGGCCCGGCGTGTCGCTCCGCGAGCTGGACGCGCTCGGGGAGGAGACCATCCGCGGCGAGGGCGCCACGCCGTCGTTCCTCGGCTACCACCCGCACTTCGCGCCGAGCCCGTTCCCCGGCACCCTCTGCCTGTCGCCGAACAACGTGATCGTGCACGGGATCCCCGATCGCTACCGGCTGCGCGAGGGCGACCTGCTGTCGATCGACTGTGGCGCGATCGTCGACGGCTACCACGGCGACGCCGCGGTCACCGTGCCCGTCGGCGAGGTCGACGACGCGGCCAGGCGCCTGCTCGCGACCACCCGGCATGGCCTGGAGACCGGCATCCAGCAGGCGTGGCCCGGAAGACGGCTGTCCGACATCAGCCACGCGGTTGGCCAGGTGGCGCATGCCGCCGGCTACGGAATCGTGCCCGACTTCGGCGGTCATGGCATCGGTCGCGTCATGCACGAGGACCCGAGCGTGCTGAACGACGGCCGGCCTGGCCGGGGCCCCCGGCTGCGCGAGGGCCTGGTGCTGGCGATCGAGCCGATGTTCAACGAGGGCGCCGGCGCCTACACCGTCAAGCCCGATGGCTGGGCCCTGATCACACGGGACGGATCCCGCTCCGCCCACTTCGAGCACACCATCGCCATCACCGCGGACGGCCCGCGCATCCTCACGATTCCATAGCCCATCCCACCTCCGGATGTCGGTCAACCCATTGATGACCGACCCCCCAGCCGGTGCGGTAATCGCGGTCGCCACCGCCATCCCGCCAGGGCACGCCGCCACCCCGGGGCGCCGAGGACTGCCTCGAGGCGCCTTGAACTGCGGTTCAAATGGCGCAAATTGCTGAATGAGGCTCGATCTCTCAGGCTTTCTACATAGAAGATCTCACGAATTCTACTGACTGGACGCGGCGGCATGGCTTGTGCTGAGAGATAGTGATCTCTATCATAGCCCTCACCCTGATCTTCCAACAGCAAGGGGGCGCCGCATGCGTTGGACCACACCCTCCACGGCCCGTCGAGGCCGAACCCGCTCGTTGACGGTCGCGCTCGGCCTCGCCGGACTGCTGCTGAGCGCGTGGGCGGCCCCCGCGGCGGCCCACGAGGGCACCCAGGTCGGCCGCTACCGGTTCGTCGTAGGCTTCGGCGACGAACCTGCTTACGCCGGCCAGAAGAACAGCGTGCAGTTGCTCCTCAGCACCGCCGCCGGCACGGCCGTGACCGACCTCGGCGACACCCTGAAGGTGATGGTGATGGCGGGAAACCAGTCCCAGGACCTCTCGCTGGAGCCGTTCTTCGAGGCCGGTGAGTTCGGCACCCCCGGCGACTACCGCGCGTTCTTCATCCCGAGCACGCCGGGCACCTTCACCTTCCACTTCCACGGCACGATCAAGGGGCAGAAGGTCGAACGGGACTTCACCTCCGGCCCCAACAGCTTCAGCAGCGTCAAGGACCCGGCTCAGGCCGCCTTCCCCAGGGTGAACCAGCCCTCGACCGCGCAGATCGCCCTGCGGCTCGACCGGGAGACGGCCCGGCTCGACGCCTCTTCCAAGGACGCCCTGGCCGCCGCCAACGCCGGCGACCACCGTGCCCGCCAGACGGCGAGCCGGGTGACGGTGCTGTCGATCCTCGGGCCCTTCGGCCTGGTCCTCGGGCTCATCGGCATGGTCATGACCGGGATCGCCCTGCGCACCGCACGCCGGGCCCTGGCGGCGGCCTCGCCGCGCCCACCCGTTCCATTCCAGGAGGAAGCCCTCCGGAGCAGGGTGGAGGTCTGAGCCCATGTGGCGCCGAGCCGCCGCGGCCGCCCCCGCAGTCCTCGCCGGCCTCTGGCTGGTGGCCACCGGTCCCGCCGCGGACGCCCACGCCGTGCTGCGCGGCTCCGACCCGGCGGGCGGGGCCTCAGTCGACCGAGCACCGGCCGCGGTGACGCTGCACTTCACCGAAGCGCCCGACCCGGCCCTGTCCGTGGTTCACGTGCTCGACAGCTCGGGCCGCGAAGTCTCGGCCGGGTCGACCATGGTCGCCGGCGGCCGGCTCGACCTGCGCGTGCCGCTGCGCGCGCTCAACGCCGGAACCTACACCGTGACCTGGCGAGCCGTGTCCCGCGTGGACGGGCACGTCTCGCAGGGCGCGTTCGCGTTCGGGGTCGGCCGGCCCGCCATGGCTACGCATTCCCCGAGCGCGGGCGCCTCCACGGACGTGCTCCAGGGCCCGGAGCCGCTCGCGGTGGCCGGCCGCTGGGCCGCCTACTGGGGGCTCGCGCTGCTGCTGGGAGCGGCCGCGACCGGCTTGCTGGTGTTCGACCGGCGGCTGCCGGGCCGGGCGGGGCCGCTGCTCGGCGCCGCGCTGGCGCTGGCGAGCGGCGGGCTGGTGGCCATGACCGTCGCGACCTGGTCCAGCTCGGGCGTGCCGCTCGGCCGCTTCCTGGGGTCGAGCACCGGCCGCTGGCTCGAAGCCCGGGGCGGAGCGCTGCTGCTGGCGGCGGCCGCCGTCGGCGGCGTGCTGCTCGCCGGCCCGGGTCGTGCGGAGCCGCCACGGCCCGGGCCGGCAAACAACGACCCCGCGGAGCCGCCGCGGCCCGGGCCGGCGAGCCGACGGGGTGCCGCGGGGTGGCTGGCCGTGCTGGGCGCCGCCGCGTCGGGCGGGCTGCTGGTCCAGGCGCTCGCCGGCCACGCGGGGGCGCCGGGGCCGCTGCGCGCGGTCAACCTGGTCTCGCAATGGGCCCACCTGCTTGCCGTCGGCATCTGGATCGGCGGCCTGGCCTGGCTGCTGGCCGGCATCGCCGGCAGCGCCCGCGCGGAGATCCGCCGGGTCGCCATGCGCTTCTCGCTGCTGGCGACCTGGAGCCTCGGGGTCGTCGCCCTGAGCGGGCTGGAGCGCGCCGCCCAGGAGCTCGGCGGCTGGGGCCACCTGCTCGGGACCTCCTTCGGCCGCACGCTGGACGTGAAGCTGGGGCTGTTCGCCGTGCTGGTGGCGCTCGGCGCAGTCAACCGCTTCCGGGTGGTGCCGGCGCTGGCCGCCGGCGGTGACCGGTGCGCCCGGCTGCGCCGCACCGTCGGGGGCGAGGTGGTCCTGGCCGGCGGGGTCGTGCTGGCCGCGGCCCTGCTGAGCCAGCTGCCTCCCGGAACTGCCGCCACCAGCGCCCGCGCGGCTGCCTCCGCACCGCCGGCGGCCGTGCGAGCCAGCGGCGCCGACTACACCACCACCGTGCGCGTCACCCTCCAGGTGAGCCCAGGCTCCGCCGGGCCGAACCGCTTCGTCGCCACCCTCGCCGATTACGACACGGGCCGGCCGCTGCCCGCTGACCACGTCCGGCTGACCTGCTCGCTGCCGGCCCGGCCGGACCTGGCCCCCGCGGAACTGGATCTGGCCCGCGCCGCCGACGGGAGCTGGCACGGGCAGGGCTCGATCCTCGCCATCGCCGGCACCTGGGCCATCACCACGCTCGTGGAGCGGACAGACGGCGGGGTCACGGTCCCGATGGAGCTGCGCGTCGGCGCCGGCGTGCCGAGCTGAGAGGGGCCACCGGCGGTCCCAGGCCGAACCCGGCGTATGACCACAGGCGCCGCTAATGCGTCGGTAATCGTCCGCTTTACAATCACCCGCATTTTCCGCATACACTTCGTGAGGACGAAGCAGGCAGGACCGCCCAACAAGACGACCGTCGGAAGCGCCGCGCGGCACGCGCCAACCAGCCCAAACTGACGCCGCGGAGGTGCAGTCTCCATGGCCATGGTGGTGAGGCCGCATGACCGAGCGGATCGAGTTCCTGATGCTCGGCCCTCTCGAGGCGCGCCGAGCTGGCCGCCCGCTGAAGCTCGGTAGCATCAAGCACCGGATGCTGCTCGCCAAGCTGCTGCTGCACGCCAATCAGGTGATCTCGACCGACGAGCTGATCGACACCGTCTGGGGCGAGCAGCCGCCGCCGACCGTGCGGCAGTCCCTCCAGAACCACGTGGCGGCGCTCCGCCGCGTGATCGAGCAGGCCGGCACCCCGGCTGGCCAGCCCCGCACGCTGCTCACCCGCGACCCCGGCTACCTGCTCCAAGCCGATCCCGACCAGATCGACCTGCACCGCTTCCGCCGGATGGTCGACCAGGGCCGCGCCGCGCTGGAGGGCGGCGAGCCCTGGACCGCCGTCAGGCTGCTGCACGAGGCGGTGGCGCTGTGGCGCGGGCCGATCCTCGCCGACGTGGTGGCGGCAGGCTCCAGCTGGCCCGAGCTGGCCGGGGTCGACGAGCTGGAGATCGGCGCCATCGAGTCGCGCATCGAGGCCGACCTGGTCGCTGGCCGGCACGCCGAACTGGTCGGCGAGCTCGAGGCGCTGACCCGGCTTCACCCGCTGCGCGAGCACCTGCACGGCCAGATGATGCTGGCGCTGTACCGGTCGGGCAGGCAGGCGGACGCGCTGGGCGCCTACCGTCACGCCCGCCGGACGCTGGTCGACGAGCTCGGCATCGAGCCGAGCGTCCGGCTCCAGCGGCTGGAGCAGGCGATCCTGGCCCAGGACCCGGCCCTGGAGCTGCTCGGGCCGGCCCGCGCCGGCGACGAGGCGGGCGGAGCGCGGCGCGGCGAGGAGCCCACCCCGGCGGCCGAGGGCCCACGGCAGGGCCCCGACGCGGGCGCCGCCGAGCGCAAGCTGGTCACGGTGCTGTTCGCCGAGGTCGACGAGCCCGCGGGCGAGGCCGGCGAGCGCGACCCCGAGGACGTGTCCACCATGCTGGACCGCAACCTCGAGCGGATGCGCGCCGAGATCTCCAGCTTCGGCGGCTGCGTGGAGCACGCCATCGGTGGCACCACCATGGCGGTGTTCGGCGTGCCGCAGACCCGTGAGGACGACCCGGAGCGCGCGGTCCGCGCCGCCCTGGCCATCCGCGACGCACTGAGCGGCGGGGTCGAGCTGCGCATCGCCGTCGCCACCGGCGAAGCGCTGGTCACCCCGGGCGGAGGCCCCACCCGCGTCGCCGGCGACCTGGTGACCACCTGCGCGCGGCTCCAGCAGGCGGCACCGCCGGGCTCGGTGCTGGTCTCGGAGGCGACGGAGCGAGCCACCTCCCGGGTGATCAGCTACGGCCCGGCCAGCCTGCTGGCTCTCGCCGGGCGGGCCAAGCCGGCGACCGTGTGGAGCGCGCTGGAGCCGCGCAACCGCACCGGCATCGACGCGCTCGCCCACGCCCGCCCGGTGCCGCTGGTGGGCCGGGACCACGAGCTCGGCAGGCTGCTCGACGCCTTCGAGCGCGCCCGCGTCACCCACGATCCGCAGCTGGTGACCCTGGTCGGCCAGGCGGGTATCGGCAAGACCCGACTGGTGGCCGAACTGTGGCACGCCGTGGAGGCCGACCGCGACCTGATCGCCTGGCGGCAGGGTCGCTCCACCCCGTACGGAGAGGGCGTCACCTTCTGCGCGCTCGGCGAGATCATCAAGGCCGAGGCCGGCATCCTGGAGACCGACACGCCCGACCGGGTCGACCGCAAGATCGCACAGGCGGCGGAGTACGCCCTCGGCGGCGACCACGGCGCGGCCGCGTGGGTGAGCAACCACCTGCGCCTGCTGCTGGGTGCGGGCGACGAGCGGTCCCTCCAGCCAGGCCGCCAGGACGAGGCGTTCGCCGCCTGGAGGCGGTTCCTGCACTCGCTGGCCGCCCGACGGCCGCTGGTCCTGGTGATCGAGGACCTGCACTCTGCCGAAGACGCCCTGCTCAACTTCGTCCAGAGCCTGCTCGACCGCCCCGGCGGCCAGGTCGGCGACGTCTCCATGCTGGTGGTGGCGACAACCCGGCCCGAGCTGCTGGAGCGCCGGCCCGACTGGGCCCGCAACGGCAACGGGCGCACCACCGTGCGGCTCGAGGCGCTGTCGGCCGACGACACCACCCGGCTGCTCGGATCGCTGCTGGCCCAGCACCAGTTCCCCGCGGCGATCGGATCACGGTTGACCGCCGCCGCCGGGGGCAACCCGCTGTTCGCCGAGGAGTACGTGCGCATGCTGCGGGACCGCGGGCTGCGCCCCGCGGACCCGGAGGAGGACGAGACGGCGGCGCCGGTGCTGGGGAGGCCGCCAGGGCAGGAGCGCGCGCAGCCGCGGCTGCCGCTGCCCGAGACCGTCCACGCCATCATCGCCGCCCGCCTGGACGCACTGGACCCCGCCGAGAAGGCGGTCCTGCACGACGCGGCGGTGCTCGGCCGCGCCGGCTGGGTCGGCGGCCTGGAGGCCATCGGCGGCCACGACCACGCCGCCCTCCAGCGCTGCCTCGAGCGCCTTGAGGCCAGGGACTTCATCTACCGGGCCAGCCGCTCCTCCATGGCCGGCGAGCGCGAGTACGGCTTCCGGCACGTGCTCATCCGTGACGTGGCCTACGGGCAGATCCCCCGCGCGGAGCGGTCCCACAAGCACAGCCGCGCCGCCGCGTGGCTCGAATCGCTGTCGGCCAACCGCGCCCCCGAGCGGCCGGAGCGCTACGCCGCCAACCTCGCCGAACTGCTCGCCCACCACTATGGCCGCGCGCTCTCCTTCGCCAGAGCCGCCGGCAACACCGACGAGGACCTCGCGCGGCGGACCCGCCTGGCGCTGCGGAACGCTGGCGACCGGGTGACCGCGCTGGGCGTGCACACCACCGCCGCCCGGTACTACGTCCGGGCGCTGGAGCTGTGGCCGCAGGACGACCTGGAACGCCCCGAGCTGGAGTTCCTGGCGGGGCGCGCCCGCTGCCACAGCGAGGGGACCGGCGCCGACCTGCTCACCGGCGCCCGCGACGGGCTGCTGGCCGCGGGCAGGCGAGAGCGGGCCGCCGAGGCCGAGATCCTGCTCTGCCAGCTCGCCTGGGACCATGGTCGGGCCAGCCGCGACGCGCACGTCGAGCGCGCGCTGGAGCTGGTCGCCGGCGCGCCGCCGTCCCGCTCCAAGGCCGTCGTGCTGCGTGGCTGCATGACCCACTCGATGCTGATGGAGCGCTACGACGACGCCATCGCGCTGGCCCGCGAGCTGCTGTCCATGACCGACGAGCTGGGCCTGCGCGAGGTCGAGGCCAATGCCTTCGAGATCATGGGGATCGTCAAGGTGGGTCTGAGCGGCGGCCCTGAGGGGATCGCCGACCTGGAGCACGGCATCGCGATCCTCGAGGAGCTCGGCTCGATCAACCCGGCCGGCTTGTACGGCAACCTGGCCGCGATGCTGGCGCACCTCGGTGAGCTGCCGCGGTCCTTCGCCGCCTGGGCGGCGGCTTGGCGGGTGGCCGAGCGGTTCAACGCGCCGCGCTGGCTCCGCTCCATCGAGCTGTGGCGGGTCGCCGAGCACTACTGGACCGGCCGTTGGGACGAGGTCGTCCGGCAGGTCGACGGCCTGGTCGTCGAGGCGGCGGCCGGGGGCGGAGCCCTCCAGGAATGCTCCTGCCGCATCTGGCGCGGGCGCATCCGGCTCGCCCGCGGGCAGTCGGCGGCGGCGCTCGCCGATTCGACCGCCGCGCTGGAGCTGGCGCGCGCGTCCGGTGATCCCCAGGACCTCGAGCCCGCGCTGGCGTTCCACGCGCGCTGCCTATTGCAGTCCGGACGCCAGGACGAGGCCGGGCAGCTCGTCGACGAGCTGCTCAAGGGCCTGGACCACCGGTTGCTGATGGCCGAGGTCGGCATCGACCTGGGCATCGCGATGACCGCGCTGGAGTACCCGGTCCAGGCGCTGGACGGCGCGCTGGACTCGCGATGGCTGCGGGCGACCAGCGCCCTGATCGCTGGCGACCCGCGCCGTGCGGCGAGCCTGTACGAGGCGATCGGCTCCCGGCCGGACGCCGCCGCCGCGCATCTGGTCGCCGCCCGCGACCTGCTCGGTCGCGGCGCGACCGCTGTCGCCAAGGGGGAGCTTGCGGCCGCCGTCGCCTTCTATCGCGAGGTCGGCGCCAGCGCGGACCTGCACGAAGCCGAGGAGCTGGTCTTCTCTCTCGCCTGACGCGCGCCCGCATCCCGGGCCCGTGAGGGCAGGATGGGGGACAAAAGATCAGGCATTCTACTGAGGTGCGACCGGCCTCCCCCCGGAGTACAACTATGAGTGAGAGTGTTCCCTCTCGTCCAGGAGAGGCGGGGTTTCAGCTTGAACAGCACGAAGGAGACACCGCGTACGCGGCTTCTCAACACGGCCACAGCGCTCCTCGACAAGGAGGGCATCCAGTCCGTTGGCATCAACCGGCTGATTGCGGAGGCCGGAGTGGCACTCATGACGCTCTATCGGCAGTTCGGGGACAAGGACACGCTCGTGGCCGCTTCACTGGAGCACTGGAGCACTGACTGGCTCCAGTGGCTAACCGATCAGCTGGACCGTCACGGCAAGGACCCGGAGGCACGCTTCAACGGCCTGTTCGACGCGCTCGGGGACTGGTTCACCAGCGATCGCTTTCATGGATCGTTCATCGCCAGCGCGGCGACCGAGCTGCGGGGCGAGCCGGACCACCCGGCCCACCGGGTGATCGAGGGCCACCGGCTGGCCGTCCGCCAGCTCCTGGAGGACCTCGCCAAGGCGGCCGGCGCCCGCACTCCGGGTGAGCTGGCCACGCAGCTCCAGGTCCTGATCGACGGCGCCATCGCCATGGCGGCCTTCGACCGCAGCCGCGCGCCGGCCGAGGGCGCAAGGTCGCTGGCGCTCGCCGCCAGGGCAGCATCCGCGGCCGCGTAGTCAGCGGACGCCGGTCCCTGGCGGCAAGCGGCGCTGACTGGCGCTGGCCGCCAAGGCGACCAGTGCCAGCTGGCGTGCGATCCGGGCCACCTCTGGCCGCCCGTCGATGAGCGCGCCGACCACCGCCCCCTCGAACAGCATCAGGAGCTGGGACGCCAACTCGGTGGGATCCGGCGCCCCGACCTCCTGAGCCATCTCCTCCAGTAGCCGCAGCAGCGAGTGGCGGTTCGCCGCCACGGCGGCGTGCGCCGGATGCCCGGGCCCGGGCAGGTCGGCTCCCCCGATGAGGCTGTCGGCGATCCGCCCCTGGAAATCCTCACTGGCGAACCACTCTTCGAGCACGTCCCAGAGCACGACCAGCCGTGGCCCCGCCGCGCTCTCGCGACGCACCAGCTCGCCGTTCAGCCACTCGAGCCAGCGCTGAGCAGCTCCGTTTCGTCGTTCGTTCCCGTCCACGTCCCGCCTGCCGGCATTCGCGTCAGTGATGAACCGGTCGCTTCCTGCAAAAGTCGCAAGTCTGGCTCCATCCTCGTATTTCAGGAGGTACGAGCGCAACCCCCGCACCGCCACCGCCTGCCTCGACCGGGCTCGCCACGCGTAGCGAAATTTTTGGCTCATAGAGCGAAATTAGGGGTTGTAACGATAGAGAGAGATCTTTATCATCACCTCAAGGTCCGCAACATGTCCGGGCCGCGGGGGTCCTGGTGCAGGCGGACAGTGAAGGGAGGCCCCTATGCTCGCGGCGCTCCGCCCGATCATGGTCACGCTCGCCGCCGCCCGCCATGTGGTAGGGCTCGTGAGCCCGCGGCGACTCGCCGAGCAGACCATCCTCCGCTCCAAGCACTGGCCGAGCGACGGCATCGCCCGCCAGGCGTTCCTGGCCGCTGCCTCGATCGCCGCGGTGGCCCTGCTGGCCGCAGCGACACTCAGTAGCCCGGACAGGTACATCTGGAGCTGATCCTCCCGGCTCCTGGCATCCACCCGTTACCGGCGGCGCGTTGCGCAAGCGCGCCGCCGCCGCATTTTCCGGCGCAGCCGCGACCCGAAGCGGTTACCCTTGAGACGACCGAGCCGGTTGGAGCGTTGGAGCGTTCGGAGCCGCCCGATGGCTGATCCCGCCGCGCCCGGAGGCGCCGCCCAGCGCCAGGCCGAGCGCAAGCTCATCACTGTGCTCCTCGCCGAGGTGGACGAGGCCGTCAGCAGTTGGACCGACCTCGACCCCGAGGACGTCGAGCGCAGCGTGGCCGCTGACGTCGCGCGGGTCCAGGCCGAGGTCGCGCGCTTCGGTGGCGTGATCGAGCAACGGATCGGCGGCCGGGCGCTGGCGGTGTTCGGCGTGCCGCGCACCCACGACGACGACCCGGAGCGCGCCGTGCGCGCCGCCCTGGCGATCCGGCGGTCGGTCGGCGCCGCCAGGGCCGGAGCGGGAACCCGGGTCGTCGTGGCCACCGGCAGGGCCCTGGTCAGGGTCGGCGCCAGGGGCGCCGGCGGCCAGCGGGTGCTCGGCGACCCGATCACCACGTGCGCTCGGCTGCTCGAGGTCGCGCCGGCCGGGGCCATCCTGGTGACGGAGGCGACCGTGCGGGCCAGCGAACGGGCCGTGGCGTACGGGCCCGCCGGCATGGTCGCGCTGCGCAGCGGCGAGCCGGCGGCGGTGTGGACCCCGCTCGACCCCGAAAGGGCCCCCGGGCCCGGCCTCCAGGGCCGGCGGTCGCCACCGCTGGTCGCTCGCGGCGCCGAGCTCGGCGCTCTGCTCGACGAGGTGTCAGAGGTGGTGGCCACCGGCACACCACGGCTGGTCACCGTGCTCGGCGAGCCTGGCATCGGCAAGAGCCGCCTGCTGGCCGAGCTGGCCAGCAGGGTCGAGACGGGCACCCGGCCGCTGGCGTGGCGGCAGGGCCGCTCTCCGCCGTACAGCGCCATGGCGTTCATGGCCCTGGCACAGATCGTCAGGGCCGAGGCCGCCATCGTGGAGAACGACAGCGCCGAGCAGGCCGAGCGGAAGCTGCGGCGCATGGTCCACGCCGTCCTCGGCCAGCCAAGGGGAGCCGGGGAGCCGCTGGGAGGCTTGCCGCTGACTCAGACCCGCGAGGCGGCGGCCTGGATGACCGCGCAGCTCCTGCGGCTCGTCGGCGGCGCGGCCACGGCGGTCGCCTCCGACCCGCTGGAGGACGGCGGTTCGAACGAGGAGATGCTCGGGGCCTGGCGCAGCTTCCTGTACGCGCTGGCGGCCAGGCGGCCGCTGGTGCTGGCCGTCGAGGACGCGCAATGGGCCGACCCGGCGCTGCTGGACTTCCTGGAGAGCCTGGCCGACCCGCAACTGGCTCCTCCGGCAGCCCCCGCACCGCTCCTGGTGATCGTCACGGCGCGGCCGGGGCTGGCCGAGCGGCGGCCACGGTGGGGCGGCCGCCACCGAGCCGCCGGCGCCACCATCCGGCTCGAACCGCTATCGGGCGCCGACACCGCGGCGCTGCTCGACGCCCTGCTCGACCACCACGGCCTGGCGCCGGAGGTGGCGCCGGAGCTGCTGGCCAGGGCCGGGGGCAACCCCCTGTTCGCCGAGGAATACGTGCGGATGGTCAGGGACCGGGGCCTGAGCCTCGATGCCTCTGGCCGCACCACCCTCCCGGTGCCCGAGACGGTCCACGGTATCGTCGCCGCGCGGCTGGACGCCCTGCCCCCCGCGGAGAAGGCGGTCCTGCACGACGCGGCCGTGCTCGGCCCGGTGGGCTGGGTGGGCGCGCTCGCCGAGATCGGCGGCCGCGACCCGGCGGAGCTCGACGCCCGCCTGCGGCGGCTGGAGGCCAGGGAGCTGCTCCAGCTCGACGCCCGAGCGGCCGCGGCCGGTCAGGGCGGGTATGCCTTCCGTCACGTGGTCGTGCGCGACGTCGCCTACAACCAGATCCTGCGGGCCGAGCGAATGGACAAGCACCTGGCGGCGGCCGCATGGCTGGAGCGGCTCGGCGCCGGTCGGGTCGGCGACCGCGCCGACCTGCTCGCCTACCATTACAGGACCGCGCTCGAGCTCTCGCGCGCCGTCGGCGAGCAGATTGCGGGCCTGGAGGAGCTGGCACGAGCCGCCCTGCGCGACGCTGGCGACCGGGCCGCCGGGCTGGGGCTGTACTCGGGCGCGACCCGCTCCTACGCCGACGCCCTCCAGCTCTGCTCGCCGGGGGATCCGCAGCGGGCGGAGCTGCTGCTCCGCCTCGGCCGCGCGCGCTGCCGCGGCGAGGGCGCCGGCGAGGAGGCGCTGGTGGCCGCCCGCGACGCCTTCAGCGCCCGCGGCGAGCGGGAGCCCGCGGCAGAGGCCGAGCTGCTGCTCGGCGAGCTGGCCTTCCTGGGCGGTCGCGGCGGCGAGCGGGCGGCCCACCTCGAACGGGCTCGCGCGCTGGTCGCCGACGCCGCTCCCTCGCCGGTCAAGGCCGCGGTCGCCAGAGGGCGCATGGCGCACCTGGCGATGGGCAACCGCCACGCGGAGGCACGCGAGGCCGCCGCCGAGGTCCTGGCCATGGCTCGGGAGCTGGGACTCCGCGAGCTGGAGGCCGATGCGCTCGGCACCATCGGGCTGGCGAGGGTCGACGCGGGCGACGCGGGCGGTCTCGCCGACCTGGAGGCCGCCATCACCGCCTTCGAGCAGGAGGGCACGCCCGCGATCTCATGGCATCTCAACCTCGCATACGCTCTGGCCGCGCTCGGCGACCTGGCCAGGTGCTTCCAGACCTGGGAGGCGGCGGCGCGGTTGGCGGAGCGGTTCGGGTCCATGCGGGCGCTGCGCTCGATCCAGCTCCAGCGGGTCGCGGAGCACTACTGGACGGGACGGTGGGACCAGGCCGTGGGAGTGGTCGACGCGCTGGTCGCCTCCCCCGGCGGCGAGGGTCACTACCTGGAGTGGGAGTGCCGGGTGTGGCGGGGGCGGATCCGCCTGGCCCGCGGTGACCTGGACGGCGCGCTGGCCGATTCCGCCGCCGCGCTGGAGCTGGCGCGGCGCACCGCCGATCCGATGGCGCTCAACCCCGCCTGCGCCTTCCGCGCCTGCGCACTTCTCACCGCCGGCAGGGAGGGCGCGGCGAGGGCCATGACCGGCGAGCTGCTGGCCGGTCTCGGCGGCAGCCTGCCGGGTGCCGAACTCAGTGCCGACCTCGGCACAGCGCTGGCGTCCCTGGGGCATCCACTGGCGCTGCTGGACCGCTGCGGCCTGCCTCCCTCACCGTGGGTCGCCGCCGCGCGGGCGGTGATCGCCGGCGAGCCGGGACGCGCCGCCGACCTCTATGCGCGGATCGGCGCGCGGCCGGAGGAGGCCGGAGCCCGGCTGGCGGCGGCCCGGCTCGCGCTGGCCGCCGGGCGTCCCGCCGAGGCCGAGGCGGAGCTGGACGCCGCCGCGAGCTTCTACCGCGAGGTGGGAGCCTACGCCCGCCTCGCCGAAGTGGAGGCCCTCGGCCTCGCGTGACTCCGCCCGCCGCCAGTCGCGTGACTCCGCCCGCCGCCAGTCGCGTGACTCCGCCCGCCCTCGTGACCGGCCGCGGGCCCGGCCTCCCGGGGCAAGACCTCTTACCCGACCCCGCCCGTTAGAGATGCATTATCAGCCCATCTCGGACACTGTCAAGCGTACCTAAAACTGCCCTTGAGCTGCGATCTTGCTGAACCTGGCCTGTGAGCGTAGCGTTCCATGTCACATTAGAGTGAGGTGGACATGGAAGCTGGACAGGGTGACTGGCCGCTGCTGCTCCAAGGCTGGGAGCTCACCATCCGCGCGGACGGCTACTCACCGAAGACCCTGAAGACCTACCAGGCCGGTGTCGCCTCGCTCACCGCCTGGATCGCCTCGGCCCATCCCGGGCTGGCACCAGCCGAGCTGGAGCGCAACCACGTGCGCGGCTGGATCGCCGACGTGCGCGAGCGCAACGGCGCGACGACCGCCGCCACCTACTTCGCCGGCGTGCGGCACTTCGTGCGCTGGCTGGTCGCCGAGGGCGAGGCCGCCACGGACGCGACCGCCGGTGTCCGTGCGCCCGCGCCGGCAGCCCCGTCCACGCCGGTGCTGCACCCGGCCGACCTCAAGGCGCTGCTGGCCGGCTGCGACCCCAAGACCTTCTCGGGTCGCCGCGACGCCGCGATGATCCTGGTGCTCGCGGACGGTGGGCTGCGGCTCGCCGAGCTGGTGGGGCTGCGGCTGGTCGACGTCGACATGGGATCGCGGATGGCGTTCGTGGTCGGCAAGGGCACCCAGCGTCGCGGGCCCCGGCATCGCGCGGTCCCGTTCGGGATCCGCACGGCGCAGGCGCTCAACCGCTACCTCCGCGAGCGGGAACGTCACCCGTTCAAAGACTCGCCGGCGCTGTGGCTGGGGAGCGGCGGCCGGGCATCGCTGTCCCCGGAGACGATCCGGCGGATGCTGCGCCGCCGCGGTGAGCGCCTCGGCATCAAACACCTGCACCCGCACACCCTGCGGCATACCTGGGCGCACTCGTTCCGGGCAGCCGGTGGCTCTGAAGGCGACCTCATGGCGCTCGGCGGCTGGCGGAATCGAGCGATGCTCGACCGGTACGGCGCCAGCGCCGCCAGCGAGCGAGCCGCCGAAGCCGCCCGGCGCCTGTCGCTCGGCGACCGGCTCTGAGCGCTCCGGCGTTCGCGCGGCCTCGAGCTGGTGGAGCTGCCCAAACCATTCGGCTCTGGATCGAGCGCTCAAGGCACGTCCAATGTTAAAAGTCCGTGAACGAAATAGAGCAAGAGTGATGCATCGCCGCAACAGCATTTTCTGAAGCGCGCAGGTCAGCGCTGCGCAGGGTGGGGAAAGGCGCGGAGAGCTGGCGTTTGACGCGGCTGGGCACAGCGCTATTATCAGTCTGCCAACGGTGCACCGCGTGAGTAAAAGCAGCGGCTCACGCATGTGATCGGAGTTGCGCGTAGGCCCGGCAATCCCCCTTGCCACCCGCCCGAGCCACCGAGGCGCCGCTGACGCTTTGCCCGCCATAGCGTTTTGCTGGACGAGCCTGGTTTCGGAGGTCCTCTTTGACCCCAGAACAGCGCACCATGCACGCCCGAATTGCAGCGCACGTTATGTGGAGCCGAGAGCCGGACCCGACCGCGCGAACCGCCGGCGCCCGCGCCGCGTTCATGTCCAAGTTTGAGGACGAGGTGGATCCCGACCGGGTCCTCCCACCGGAGGAGCGTGCACGTCGCGCCGAGCACGCCAGGCGGGCCTACTTCGCCCGGTTGGCGTTGGCGAGCTCGAAGGCCAGGGCCAAGAAAAAGGGCACCGGCAATGCGGTCGCCTAACGGGACTGGCCGCGAGCTGGAGCTCACCCTCCGATGCGGCTGGCCCGAACGCAAACCGGTGTCCGCCTTCGACCTGGCCTGGAGTCGCTCGTCTCCCGCACGCGACCTCTGGTTCCGTGACTATCTGGGTAGGGCCGAGCCGCGACATCTGTGCTTTCAATGCGGGACGCTCGACCGCATCAGGTGTAAGCGCGCCACCGAGGCCCGCAAGCGCTGGGGAACGCTCCGCAAGCTCGTGCTCGAACGCGCCGGCTACCGGTGCGAGATCCGCGGGCCGCACTGCCGCCGGCACGCGAACGCTGTCGATCACATCTGGCCATGGTCCCAGGGCGGCACCGACGACCCGAGCAACCTCCGGGCCGCGTGCAACCCGTGCAACGCCCGGAAGGGCAAGACGCTCCCCGTCGCGGTGCTGCCGCTATTCGTCAGCGCGGACGGATGGCGCGCGCCGCTGGCTACCGAGTTCGGGGTGATGGTGCCTGCCGCCGGCATGGTCACAGCGACACTCGGCGCTAGAGACACGAATAGCGGCCCTCCAGATTCGGCCGCAGGTCCCGCACTGGCCGTTGCGCCAGCCCCTTCTTCACATCCGACAGCGGAGGCGCCGAGCTCGTCGGACCACTCCGGGCTGCTCATTGGTGGTGCGCGCAATCCCGCGCAGGGCTCTTGCCGTACCAGCGAGGTTGAGTCTACCGCGCTCAAGGGCGGTGGTCACGTTGGCGGTGCAGCGCCTCGATAGAAAGCAAGAAGGCTGGCCCCGCCAGGTAGCCAGCCCCTCGCACGACAACATCACCACGGAGATCATAGCCCGTCGCTCGACCGTGGTGAACCTCGACCTCGAGCGCGCCCGTCGTCGTGGCGGCGCGGACTGGTGGCCGCAGGGCTGCCCGCTATGGACTTGGAACGAGGCAGAACGTTCGCTCGGGCGGTGGTCAGCGTGAGCGCCCTGCGCGACGCAGCCTTGGCGTACGCGCGGCGCGGCCTGCCCGTGTTCCCGGTGCGAGCCCGTGGCAAGCAGCCGCTCATCCCCAACCCGCATCGGCAGAACGACCCGGCCCGCGACACCTGCAAAGGCGAGTGCGGACGCGATGGCCACGGGCTGTGGGACGGCACCGTCGACCTGGACCGCGTACGCACGTGGTGGACCCGTTGGCCGAGCGCGAACATCGGCGTTCGGACCGGCGAGCGCTTCGACGTGCTCGACCTGGACGGGGCGGCCGGCATCGCGTCGATGGAGGCCTTCGCCGCCGAGCACGGGTTCAGCCTCGAGCGGGTGCCGTGGGTGGCGACTCCGCGCGGTGGCCGACACTACTTCTACGAGCCGACCGGGCTCGGCAATGCGGCCAACAAGCTCGAGGGCGTGGACTGGCGCGGGCACGGCGGCTACGTCGTGGTCGGGCCGAGCGTCCATCCGAACGGACGCGCGTACCAGACGGTGCCCGATGGTGCGGGCCGGCCGGCGTTCGTCCCGGCGGCCCTGCGCGCCCTGCTCGACCCGCCCAAGCCCGAGCCAGCGCCACGGCCGGCAACCTTCCGGCCAGCCTCCACGAGCACCGCGTACGCGCGTGCGGCGTTGGAGGGCACGCAGGCGCGCATCCTGGGCGCGGCCAGGGGGGAGCGCAACATGGCCGCCTTCCGGGAGGGCGCCGCGCTGTTCGGCCTGGTCGCCGGCGGCGTGGTCGACGAGGCCGAGGCGACCACGATGCTGGACGATGCGATGCGGTCCATCGGGCTCGGCGCCCGCGAGATCGGCGCCACGGTCGACTCGGCCCGACGGCGCGGGATGCAACGCCCCCGCGGCATGCCGGCCGCACCGTCGACCGTGGCGGTACCGACACCGGGCGCGGTCCTGTCCGAGGACTCGTTCGCCGCCTGGGCGAACGGGAAAGCCCAGGTCGCACCGTGCCTCAGCAAGCCTTCACCCATGGTCGTGCTTCCAAGTGGGCGGCTTCTCAACATCTACCGGACGCTCGAGTGGAAGTCGCGCATCGACGGGCAGGGGCGACGGGTGCAGGACAACGTCTCCCACGAGCACCTGATGCGCCACTACCGGATCGGTCAGACCACGGTGGAGGGTGAGCTCCGCAGGCTCGAGCAGCTCGGCGCGCTGCGCCGAGAACGCATCCCCGCCGAGCGGCAACCAGACGGACGGATGGTCGGCAAGCGGAACCGCTACGTTCTGCTGCTCGAACCCCGCGCCGTCCAGAACGCCACGATCGACCGGATCACCGTGCCTCAGCGTTCACAAGCGGACGAGCAGGCCGCACCGTGCCTCGGACCTGAAAAAGCTGAGGCACAAAACCACGGGATCACCTCTATCCATCAAGAAGCCTTCACCACAGAGGGTTGGATACAGCCTGTAGGTGGTGAAGCCGCGGTGCCCGAGCCCGAGCCGTGGCCCACCGGCGAGCGCGGCGATCTCCTGCCGGTCCGCCTGGTCGTGCCCGAGGCCGCCCGACTCGACCACGACCCAACCGCCGCCGAGATCCTGGGCGCCATCAAGGCCGGTCTGGGCGAGGCGCGGGTGCTCGGCGCGATCCGCCACGACGACCCGGAGACCGCCGCCAAGCTCTCCGCGATCCACGCCGGCAGCGCACCGCTCCCCGACGGCTGGAGCTGGCGCGAGCGGTGGCACGCCGAGCCGGTTGGACCGTGCGTCCGCTGCGGAGAGCCGGCGAACACCGCCGGACCTGACGGCCGGCCATGGCACCCGCTGTGCTGGGGTTCGGCTGGCACGCCCCCGCCGCGCCCGGCCTACCAGGCTGGGACGCGGGCCCGTCCGCGCGTGCTCGACCTGGCCGGGTCGCTGGGCGACTTCCACCATGCGGTGGACCTGCTCGACCGCGACACCTGCCTGGACGCCCCGTGCCGGCCGCGGCAGCCGTGCCGCCGCCACACCCGACGCAAGCGAGAGGAGATCACACCGTGACCACCTTGGAGGCGAAGGCCGGCCAGGACGCGCGCACCTGCGCCGGGCCCGACTGCGACGTGCCCCTGAAGGGCCAGCAGGCCCGCTACTGCGGCGAGCGGTGCCGGAAGGCCGCCTACCGCGACCGCGTGCGCGCCACCCGGCCCGCTCCGGCGCACACGGCGCGCACCAAGCGCCGGCCGCCCGAACGCCAGGAGGCCGCCCTGGATGCCTTCCGGCGTGCCCTGGAGGCCGAGGCCGAGCGGTCGCTCCGGAGCGACCCGGACCGGTGGCGCCACGCTCAGGCCGCGGACCCTGACCACCACCGCAGCAAGCCGCGGCGATCCGACCACGACGCCGGGAGGCAGCCATGACCGCCGGTACGCGCGTTCCACCACCTGTACCGGGCGACGAGGATTGTTGGTGCGAGAACGGACCACACATCGGGATCGAGCTTGCCACGCTGGAGATCACTACGGCCTGCGCGATACACAACGGGTGCCAATGCAGGCTGGGTCAGCAATGCCTCTGCGGAGCGCGTGCACGCGGAGACTGCTACGAGTCGTGTCCCGGGTTGCTCTGCACCGTCCAGGACTGCGAGAGCCTTGGAACGGTCGACCGGGTGGATATGGAGCTCGTCCCGGAAGAGCGCCATGTCGTCGTGTTCCGCGCCCGCTTCTGCATCAGGCATGCCGTCGAGCTGTCACACGAGGCTGCACCGTGAGGCGGCGCTCCAGGCGGCTGCTGCGGCGCGCGCTGCGCTGGTGGGTCCGGCTGCCGCTGCTCAGCCTCGGAGGCGCGCGGTGACCTCCAAACGGGCGCAGCGGCGCACCAGGGCGCTGGAGCGCGCGACCGTGGCCACGACGCCGGCCGGGGCGCCGGCCGGGGCGCTGGAGCGGTGGCGCCTAGCGGAGATCACAGAGCTTGGGGCCGGGCTCGTGGTCGCGCGTGTGGAGGGAAGCGCGGCTGACCATGCCGCGGCGCTCCGGCGGTTCCTGGATCACCCAAGCACCGCCGGTCTTGTCGGCTTCGGGCGCCCGCAGCATCACCGCGCGCGCCGGGTCCAGGTGGAGGAGCAAGCGGCAAGCGGCGTCACCCTCGGCGATGGCCGGCCGAAAGCGTGCTTCCTGGTCGCGGCGGAGTACGCGCTCGACCACGCGCACATCCCCGGGCTCCAGCTCGTCCACGGCCTGATCCGCGAGAATGGCTTGGCGTGGATGCACGCATGGTGCGAGATCGGCGACCGTGCCCTCTACGACCCGACGACCTCCAGGTTCTTCGACCCGGCGTCGTTCTACAAGGTGCTCGAGGCGACCCCGGGATGCGTCTACACACCCTCCGAGGCCGCCGCCCGGGTGCTGGCCGAACAAAGTCCGGGGCCGTGGGAGTTCGGCACGATGATCGCGGGCCTGGTGCAGGAGTGGACCGCCCGCCTCCAGGAGCAGAGCCCCGGGCTGCTCGAGTGGGTGGCCCGGATGCGCGCCACAGATCCCGCATTTGCCGCCTCCTGGGAGCGGACGGCCGAGGCCAACCCGTTCGGCATCATCCGCGTGCACGTGCTCGACCACCTGGAACGTCACCCGCAGTGGTGGCGGAACCACCGGCCAGGCGTGCCGTGGCCGCACCAGTTGCACCCGCTCGGCGAGCTACGCTGAGCTGGGCAGACGAGAGAGGAGACTGAGATGGGTTGGTCTGGTGGGTCTGGTGGGTCTGGTGGCAAGCAGATCGAGGCGTCCCGGTCGTTCACCGACGCCGAGCTCGGCATTATCGGCCGGGCCGCGGACTACGGCACGGCGAAGCGGTTGCTCGAACAGCTCGAGGCGCCGGGCAGCCAGCTCACGACCGAGGAGGAGCGGCGGGGCCGCGCGGACATCGCCGCCACGCTGATGGAGAACCGTGGCGGCGATCGCTTGACGCCTGAGCAGGAGCGGCTGGGTGAGCTGATCGGCTCGCGCGACCTGAAGGAGATCGAGGCGGAGGCCGAACGGCGACGCCGAGAGCTCGAGCAGGGTAAGCCGTAGCGGCCAGCCGGACAGCGGCGGGGCCGCCTCCACGATCGAGGCGGGCTCGCTTGGTGAAGTCCGGCTATGGGGAAGCGGGATTTGGCGTCCTAAGGGTCCTGACAGACGACGTGCGAGGCGGGCGGCACGCCACCGGGGCACGGTCCGTAGGTGGTGCACCCACCGTGCGCGCAGTCGATTGTCCCGTACCGCGAGTCGTGGAAGGTCCCGTCGCCGTTCGGGTACAAGACCGGGGAGCCGTCCGGGTTGGTGACCAGGGGCGCCGGCTCGGTGGTCGGTGGCTCGATCGCTGTCGAATCTCCGGACTCGGACGGCTCGTTCAGGCCGACACCCAGGCACTCGAGCGCCGATGGCTTGGCGCCAATCCCCTGGACCGCGAGGGCCCATGCCTGACCGGTCTCCGCACCGCACGCCTCCCATGCGCTCACCGACCCGAGCAGCCGCACCAGACCGACCACCAGCACGATCGCCACGGCGACCCTGATCCAGGTCGGTTGGGCGGCGAGCCGCCGCGGATGCGGCTCATGGTCAGGAGGATGGCGGACCGGTGCGCCCGTCGAGGCGAGGCGATCCGGGTCCTGGTCACCCTCGTCGTCGCCTTCGCGGGTCCACCAGTGGGGCCGGAGGAGACTCACCGGTACTCCTGGATCTTCACCGTCCAGTGGGCGTTGGCGGCGCTGATGTCCAGGTAGTAGCGGCCGGCGCCCTGGGCCAGGAAGGTGGAGTCGCTGCCCGGCTCCGAGACCGTCACCTCGGGTATCCCTCCGGACTTGGCGAGGCTGTCGCCCTCCTTCAGGACGAAGACGGCGCCGACGATCGCCCCGACGCCGGAGGTGTCGGTGAAGGTGTAGGTGAGCTTGGTCTTGCCGCCGTGCAGGGTGAACACGTCGGTGCGCTTGTCGCTGGAGCCGCTGGAGCTGATCACGGTCACCCACCGCTTCGGCTTGGGCTTGGCGGTGGTCGGCGGCTGGGTTGCGGGAGCTGTCGTGACGGACTCCGACTCGGAAGCGTTGGGGGTGGGCGTGTTCGTCTTCGAGCCTGACGAGGCGATCACCGCGACGACGATGATGACGACTACGACAGCGGCGAGCACGCCAAAGCAGCCGAGGAAGCCCGCCTTGAACGCTCCCGACCTCTTCTTCTGCGGTTGCTTCTCCGGTGCGGGCGGCGGTCCCCATCCGGGTTGCGGCGGTGTCTGATCAGACATTGCTTGCACTCCTTCGGGCGGCATGCCCGGCCAGGGTGATTGAGGGATGATTCTGCACTGGCGGGATATATGCGCGGTCCACGCACACTGCGTAGGTTGTGCTACGCCTCCTGCGGGCCGAGCCCGAACGCCGCGGCGACCTCGACCTGCTCGGCTGGGGTGAGCTGATTCCAGATCGCCGCGACCGTGCGGGCAGGGTCCTGGCCCCACGGGCAGGAGATGACGATGCGCCGCTGGTCGCCGTCCAGGCCGCGCAGCAGCCCGGTCTGCGTGCGCCCGGTCGAGTAGCAGGCGGTCACGCGCATGCGGCCGCCGTCGTCGTGGCGCTGGAGCACGACCTCGGGCACGTCGGCGCTCGAGGGGATGGGGATCCACGGCATCGAGGAAGCCGCCGGGTCGTGGGTGGGTAGCCGGTCCGGGCTAGGATTGCCGCTGTCCATGGGAGCTGATCCCTCCTGTGGGCCGGCCCCGGGAGCGTCTGTCTCGCTCGCCGGGGCGCTTGCGTGCTGGACCGCCAACGCTCGCACCCTGGCCAGATCCAGTCAAGTACGGCCAGACCTAGACTGACCTTTCATTTCTTCAGTCTGACCGGCTCAAGCGCCGCCAAAATGCGCCCGAGGTAGCCATCGGGAGGCGGTACGTGCCGGAGTACGACGACGACGCGCTGTTGACGAAGAAGCAGCTCGCGCGGGCGCTCAACACCAGCGAGCGGACCATCCAGCGCTGGATCGCCGCGGGGACCGCGCCGCCCACGATCCGGCTCCCATCGGGCAGCCTGCGGTGGCGCTGGGCCACGGTGAAGGCGTGGCTGGTCGAGCAGGGCGACCGGCCGCCTCGATAGCGGTGAACCTAGTCGAACAGGCTGGTCTGCACGTTGGGGTAACCAACCTGGATCGGGTACGACGCCGCCCGCATGATCAGCTCGTCGTCGAAGGTGTCGAAGTGCTCGGCCTCGGCCTCCAGCGCGGAGGCGACGTGGACGGCGTCCTTGGGCCTGACGCCCCTCTCCCAGATGATTCGCCGGGCGCGTGACGCAAGGTCGCGGTCAAGGTTGACCAGCAGGATGTACTCATGCTCGAAGAAGGCTTCGATCTCCTCGGCCTCCTCGGCGCTCGGCACCTCACGACGTCGGTTCCAGAGCACCTCCGTCAGAGTGAGCACTGAGGTGACGATCACCAGGTTGCCGGCCTCGGCTTCCCGGAGGATTGGCCTCAGCGAGGGCACACGTTCGGGCTCGTCGCCAAGCCAGGCGATGAAGCAGGCGGCGTCCCAGTAGCGGCGGCGGGGAGGTTTGCTCACGCCTGCGGCCGCTCCCGCAGGATCCCGCGCACGTCGTCGGCCGAAGGGAGATCCTGCTCGTCAGGAAGCACGCGCAGGCTGGTGACCTCGATGCGGGGCCCGTCACGGCCCTTGCGTTTTCGGATGATGCCGCGGACGGAGACGCGCTTGCCGAAGGCCTCGGTAACCTCCTCCAGCGAGATCCGCTTGCCGAATAGGCACTCGTAGCGGCGTCCGGTCACCGCGTCGTAGAGCGAGAACGCCTCTCGCCCGTGAATCGTGATCGTCTCGATCACGCCTTCGATGGTTCCGATCGCCGAGAGCACCGGGCCGGCGAGCTGTTCGACGTGGATGGCAAGCTCCCGGGTCAACCGGATCGCATCATGGCCGTTGGTACTGACCGTGACCCCGGTGATTCCGTCGCCGATCAGCTCGACCAGCCTTTTGGCATGCTCCAGCGCCGGGTCGCTGAAGAACGGCGGGCGCTCCGCCCGTACCTGGATGAGTCGCAGGCCGCCCCACAGCGTCTGGATGACGCGGGTCGAGGCGGCATATGGGACATTCCGTCTGGCCGGCTCGGCCCGGAGCGCCACCTCAAAGCTCCCCGCCTTCGCGTCAGCCAGCGACCACCGCAGGCCGCCCCGGCCGGCATCGGGCACCTCGGCCGTGACCTCCTGGACGAGCTCGCCGACCTCTGACACGAATTCGCGCAGGCGCCCAAGCGTGACCTGGGGTCCGTCGAGGCGCAGCCGCAGGGTCGACGAGTCGGGACCGTGGGCCATGCTGCCAGTGGCGTCCGGCGTGTTCGTGCGACTGGCATCATCTGACGAATCCGTCATCGGCCAGTCGCCTCCCTCCCCGATCCGGGAGCTACCCACAGCCGTTCACAGTCTGCCACATGGCTGTGACAGACCCTAGACGGACCGAGGGCGCAATTTATACCCTAATTGGCGTATCTGGCGTACTGCACAGCAGGCCCGCCCCCGAGGAAGTGGGGCGGGCCTGCTGCGTGCCGAGCCGTCAAGTCGCTGGACTCGCCACCTGCTCAGCCTCGGCCGCGGACCGGACGAACCCGGCCCGGACCAAGATCTCCGCGTCGTCGGAGCGGATCTCGGCCCGCTCGCCGAGGCGCCCGCCGTAGCGCCGACCGCCGATATCGGCGGCCCCGCTGGCGGTCGGGTCGTAGCCGAGCAACGGGTGGACGGCCTGAAGCGGCGCGTTCCGAACCCACTGGACGAGCACGGTCGGCACGGCCGGCTCGGCCACCGCGGTGGTGCGCTTGTTTCTTGTCGCCATCGAGATCACCCCGTCGCCTTCATGGACGCTTTCAGCGTGGTTGCGTTGGCCACCGACACGGCCACCTTCATCCGGCAGAAGGGCGCGGCGACCGGGACGTTCACGGGCACCGCCGGGCCGCCCGGGCCCGCGGCGCCGGCCGAGGTGGAACGGTCGGCGGTGGTGCCGTCCAAGGACTCCTCCACGGTCACGGTGAGGGTCGCGCCGCCGACGGACACCCACTCGCAGGCGACCTGGGTGAACCCGCTGGTCGGAATCCATGGCCCGGTGTAGCTCTGGCCCGTGTTGAGCGGCGCCAGAGTGTGGTCGAGGACATCGCGGTTCAGCAGCGCCGGCATCTGCGATGTCCTCTACCGGCTCAGGCTGGACGGGTCGGCCCAGGTGTTGCCGGAGCCCCTGGACCCGCCGCCCGACAGGAAGTCGTCGAGGCCGGGCACCGGGCCGTCGCCGCCCGCCGCGCCGCTGTTGTGGGCCGCCGCCGCCGCGCGGGCAGCGTCGTTGTGGAGACGCATCTCCGGCGAGTTGGTCGGGTCGGTGACCACCTGCGCGACCCGCTCGCCGCGGTGCGCGGTGCGCGGCCTGGACCCGCCGCCCGAAGGGAACTCGCCGATCACGGGCGCCGAGCCGTCTCCGCCGCCGGGGTTCTTCCTGGCTGCTGCCATGTGGATCACGCCTCCCTGGCGCTCGTGGTGGACACCTGCTCGAGGCGCGCACCCGGGCGGCGCTGATGTAGGGCGGGTTGCTCATTGGCCCTCTCCGGCGGGCTCCGGCTCGACCTGGACGCCGAGCGCTTCGAGCTGCCGCTCGAGGGTCGGCGGCTTGGCCGCGCGGACGGCGTCGTTGTACATGGCGAGCGCCGTGTCGGTCGGGTCGCGCTCGGCGGCCTGGAGGCGCTTCAGCTCCGCCTGCATGGCCACGGCCGCGGGGCGGAACTCCTCCGGCAGCTCGGCCGGGTCCAGGCCGCGCTCGTTGGCCGCCTTGACCTCGTCATTGAAGGCGCTGACCAGCTCATCGGCGACACCGTCGTCAAGCTCCCCGCGCCGCTGGAGTTCCACGGCCGCCCGCATACGTGCGGTGAGATCCTGGCCGGCCAGGTCGGTGCGGAGCGCCTCGGTGGGGCGCCGCCCCGGTGTCGCCCGGTTGTAGCGACGCAGCAGCGCGGCGCGCTCGGCATCCGACAGTGTCCCCGGGTTGGCGTCGGCTGCCAGTAGCTCGCGCTGAAGCTGGGCGAGGTCGGTGGCCTCCGGTGGGCGCCGGGTGTCGGCAAACCGGACATCCTCGCGCTCGAGGTAGAGGTCGGCGGGCTCCCGTGAGCGGCCGATGTCGGCAAGCTGAGCGTTCCAGCGGCTCATCAGCGCGTCCACGTCGACCGGCTTGCCGGCCGCCTGCGCCAGCACCGCAGCCTGCATCTCGGCCTGGAGCGCCTGGAGGGGATCGCCGGCCGGCGCCGTGGTGGACGCGGGTGTCGGAGCGGGCGCCTTGGCCTTTTCCGCGCGCTCCAGCGCCTCGATGGTGTCGTTCAGGTAGCCGAGCGCCGGGTTCGCCCAGTCGTCCCGGCCCTCGATCTGGTCGCGCTCGGCGCGCAGCACCTCCAGCCGGCTCGTCATCCCAGCGCCCCCGACGTGCGCGTGCGGGCGGCCGCGTCGACCGCGTTGTTGTACTCCTTCACCACCGCGTCGATCGCCTCCTGGCTGTACTTGCTCGGGTTGGCCTCCATGTCGAGCATGCGGCGCTTCAGGTCACCGGCCGAGCCCGGGGTGGCGCCGCCGGCGGACGCCTGCTGCATCATCTGCTGTGCCGCCAGACGCTCGTCCACCCGGGGCGGTGGGGGCGGTGGCACGGCGCTGCCCCAGACGACGCCATCGGCGCGGAGCTCGGCGGCCTTGGCCTCGATGGCCTTGGCATCACCGGGGTCCACGCCATCGAAGAGCGGGCGCAGGCGCAGCGGGATCTCGGCGCGGCGCCATGCCGACTCCAGCCGCCGGGCCTCGTTCTGCTCCTGGAGTGCTTCCTCGCGGCCGCGTTTGTAGGCCCGCTTGGCGCTGTTGCGGAGTTGCTTGATCAGGGCGCCCGCGCGGTGGTCCGGGTTGTCGCCGAGGAAAGACTCGGCCTCGACCTCCGGGGGGTCGCGCTCGTCGAACACCTCTTCGCTCACAGTTGCTGCACGTCCCTCCATCGCCGCCGGATGATCTCGGGCAGCAGGTCCGGGCGCCGGGCCGCCAGCTCGTCGAGCCGGTCGGCCGGCCAGGTCCCCACGGCGTCGTGGCGCCGGGTCGGCAGCAGCTCCCTCGCGGCTTCCTCGGCCTCGTCGTCGCCATCGGCCGCAGCCGCCATCAGGGAGCGGGTGGCCGGGTCCACCAGCTCGTGCACCTTCACCATCTCAGGCCACCTCCGGGCCGTCGCCCGAGGTCTCGACCCGGCAACCCAGGTAGCAGCGGTCCGGCGCGTTGGGCGCGGACGGCACGACGCCATGCCACCGGCAGAACAGGGACCTGGTGTCACCCCAGGAGATGGCCTGGCGGAACAGCTCCCGGGTGGCGCGCTCGCCGAACAGGCCGGCCTGCGACGGGGGCCCAGGCGCGGCGGGCGTCGCCAGCAGCTCGCGGGCCCGCTCCTCGACCAGGGACAGCCGCAGGAAGCCGCGGCGGCGTGGCGGCGTCGTCTCCAGGACCACGGGCATCTCAGCGTGGTAGGGGGCCAGGGTGATCACCTCGCCGTCCAGGGGCTCCAGCGCACCACCGACGATCTCGGCGACCGCTCGCGCTCTGCCGTGGCGCTCAGCGGCCGACAGGCGCCCGGCGACTGCCTCCAGCAACCTGATGTAGCCGTCGATCAGGTCCGACTCGTAGGCGCCCGGGTGAGCGGTGACGTAGCGGCGTGCCTCGTCCAGCAACGCGGCCTCCGAGTCCTTGGCGGCCTGCTCGAGCCGGTCCAGGATCGCGCGGCGCACCCACCCGCTCACGCTCAGCCCCTCGCGCTGGGCGGCCTCGAGCACGCGGCCATGGACGCGCTCGGTCAGGCGCAGAGCCACCCGTGGCGACGCCACCCGCTCACCTCCGTCTCCGCTGGTCGCACCTGTCCGACACAGCGTTTGTACTAGAACAAAGCGCGGTTGGCAAGGATGGCCCGGAACAGAGAAATCTCCGGGTGGTGAATTGGTGGCTGGCTCAGCCGCGGAGCAGCCGGCCGCACACGCCGCACTGCGCCGCGAAGGCGTGCTGGATCCGCTCCGCGGCGGGATGCGGGCAGGCGGCCAGCTTCTCCTTCGACCAGCTCGCATAGCCGGCACCGCTCCACCGGTCCCGGCCTTCCTGGCGCCGGCCACACACCACGCAGATGGTCATGTAGGGCAGCACCTTGCGATCGTCGAGCGGATGGACACACTCGAGGATCTCCACCAGCGTCATACTCCGACGCCGCCGGTCCTCCGGGTCATCACCCTCGAAGGCCGGCCGGGGAGGCGCAGGGGCGGCCAGGAGGGGCGTGGGGGCTTCGGGGGTAGCTGGGGAAGCCGGAGCGCCGGAACGCGGCTCCTGCGCCACGGACGGGCCGCCGGCCGACACCTTGGAGCCCTCCTTCAAGAACGCGGCCAACGACTCGCGCCGCCACCTGGGGCCCGGAGCGTCCGGCTCTGGGAGACGACCCTTGGAGCGCGCCACCCGCAACGCCCCGGTGCTGCGGCCCGTCAGGGCGGCCAGCTCCTCGTACCCGATCAACTCCTCAGCGCCCATCGGCGCGCACCTCGACCGTGATCGTGACGACCACCCTGGGCCCGGACGCCTCGGTGGTGGCCGGCGCCGGCCCCAAGACGGCAGGGACCGGTCCGGTCCGGGCGGGTGGACCGAACAGCGTGGACGGCCGCCACCGCGGTCCCGGCGCATCCGGGGGCGGCAGCTTGCCGCGCAGCTTCATCGTCCGCAGCGCGCCGCGGCTGTAGCCAAGCTGGCCCGCCAGCTCCCGATACCCGATCAGCGACTCCGACACCCCGACCTCCCCGGTCCCCGGCTAACGATCCGGCGTTAGCCCCGGGCGGATGTTAGCCCTGGGGACCGACCGGCGTTAGCCCTGAGCCAGGTCCCGAGGGGTCCCTGCACGGGGATCGGAGACCAGGGCCCCTAGCAGAATCATTATTTCGCTCAAAGGGGCCTAACCTCGACCTCAACCATTCCCTAGATTGGCATCCCGGGGTCGATGGGCGGACATGAGCGGCCACGACTACCCCTACCCTGGGAGCCGGCGCACCTCGACCTCCCCGACCATGGTCACGACCCATCGTCGCAGGTCAGAGGTGATGCACCGGAGGGATGCGTAATCCCCCGATAATGTTCCTTATGTCAACCACATGCTCTGACCTGCGGAAACGCGAGGGCAGCAGTCCCTCTGCTCGACCTTGGCAGCGAAGCTAGGCCACTTCTGGCCGGATCGTCCCGCATTCTGGGGCATCTGTCCCACGATGCGGGGCACTTACGTCCGCTTAGCGCCGATCTCCGCCGATCCTTTGGTTGCGGCTGCAACGATCTCACCGTCTTCGTTGCCCTGCTCGACCTCGACCTGGCCGTCTTCGCTGCTGGCGAGTGCCGGGGGACCTCCCCAGATTCTGGGGAAGCTTCCTGGTGTGACCCTGGCCACGAGTGCTTCATGGACCTACGGGTGAGCGGAGCGAACAGGGCCTCCATGGGCCTCGAGCGGCACGAGCTGTGGGACAGGGTGAGCAGGCCACAGCGTGTACGCGCGTACAGCGGCATGGAGAAGGCCCTCGGCCGGACCTGCACCGAGGGCCTTGGGAACGGTGGAGGCTACTGCACGGGGTAGGCGGCGGTGATCTTGGCGGCCGCCTCCGCGAGCTCCTCGACCCCGGTCGCCACCCTGACGCGCTGCATCGTCTCCCAGGTGGCGTCGCCCGGGGCGTTGTCGATCACGTCGGCGACCTCGAAGGCGCGAGCCTCGAGCTGTCGGACCTCGGCCAGCAGCGCGATCACCTCGGGCGAGATCCGGTCCAGCCGCCGGCGGGCGTCGGTGATCTCTGCCACCAGGTCAGCGTCAACGCCGCGGACTGTGCCGCGCAGCTCGTGAGCCGCGACCTCGGGGCTCGGCGGGATGGTGGACGCGCGCAGCGTCCGCGTGGTGTGCTGCTGCTGCATGGAAGTTGCTCCTTCCGTGCCGGCCCCGGGGAGCTAGAGACTCCGCCGGGGCACTTCCTACTTGGGTACGCGCGTACGCTATGCCACGGGACATATGGTGTCAAGAGTCTCAATTAGGAGACAGTGAGTGTCTCCATCAGGAGACAGTGCCGATCCAGCGTCAGCTCGCAGACCTCTTGCAGGTGAAAACCCGAACCATCCAGCGCTGGCGCGCGGAGGGCGCCGGCCCTCCCGTGGTCTGAGCCGGGCCCTCACCGGCCAGCACCCGGCTCATGACTGGCGTCGATGCCCAGCTATTCTGCTCGGGGCCAGGGCCGTGGTGGTTCGGTAGGACGATGCGGCCGATCTAGGGCGGAGAGCGGTCCGTATCGCCGGCGGGTGGCCGGACACGGGGCGGCCCCTCGCGGCCCGTACCGAGCCGCTGGCGAGGCGACGGCATGGCCGCCTCGCCGCCGGCGGCCATGATGATCGAGGCGGCCGGGCCCGCGAACACCACCCATGCAGGACGGCCGGCGGCGTGCCGGCGCTCGAGCTCGGCCTCGATCAGCCAGCGCAGCTCCGGCCGCATCACGTCGGCGTCCGCCAGCGCCGTCCACTGCCGCGAGAAGGCGGTGTTGGGGCCGATGTACTCGCTCTCCCAGCAGAGGTGGCCGTAGCCGGCGATGAAGTCGTCCACGATGGCCTCATCCCACTCGTGCCGGTCCTCCTGGAGGAGGGTCTCGCGGTCGGCGATGACGAACTGGCCGCAGAGCGAGCACCGCCGGTTGTAGTAGCTGGCCATGGTCACTCGCCGGCCGCGGGCTCGTCGGGGCCGAGCTGGGCGAGCGCGGCCGACAGGACCATCCGCACGCTGGAGCGGTCACCGGTCACCGAGACCTTGACGCCGGTGCCATCGGACAGCAGCGCCGAGACGTACCCGCTGCTCTCGTAGGACTCGACCGAGACGAGTCCCTGATGGGCGAGCAGGTCGCGGGCGAACAACTGCACGTTGACGCGCGTACCCATGTTGGGGACGCTACCTGAGGCCATGGAGCTAACCCTCCTGGTCCGGGCCCCGGGTGTCTCGACCACTGCGGGGCCATCTGCGTGTCCCGTTAAGAATCGCCAGACGCTCGCGTTTTCGCAGGTCAAAGGCCTGATGAGCGTAGCGTTCTCACGGCATTAGAGATGCATTAGGCGCGCCTGCGAAGGTGCTGGCATGCGCTTCTCGACCCGATACCCGAGGCACCTGTCGGCTCGCTCGCCACACGAGCGGGGCGCGATGCTCGGCCAATTCCTGCTGATCGCGATCACCATCGTCATCGGTGGGCTGCTCGCCATGGCCGTCACCCGGCACGGCGAGCCCGAGGCCACGGAGACCCCCGTTGCTCCGGAGGCCAGGTCGCGGCCCACGAGTCCGCCGCCCACGGCGGGAACCCCCGCCACGGCGCCGGCCGCGAGCGCGTCGAGTGCTGGCGCGCCCGCATCGTCCGGCACACCCGCCGTGGGCGGCGGCGACCTCCTGGCCAACCCGGGCTTCGAAGAGGGCCTGGACGGCTGGAGCGCGATCGGTGGCGCCAAGCTGGACCTGGCCGACGAGTCGCGCGAGGGCAGCCTGGCGCTCAGCCTGACGACCGGCGGCGGCCGCGCGCCAGGCGTGAGCGCCAGGCACGTCACCGAGTCCGAGGCACACCGGTCCTACACCGCCACGGCCTGGGTGCGGGCCACCCGCCCGGGCACCGTCGCGGAGCTGAACCTCGTCGAGTTCGTCGGCGATCGGCGGCTGTCCACCGACACCTCTGGCGCCGTGCTGCCGGGCGGCCAGTGGCGGCGCCTCGAAGTGACGCACGTGACCCACGAGCCAGGCTCCGAGCTGGCCATAGAGGTCGTCGTCCCCGACCTGGCCCAGAGGGCTGGCGTGGCGCTCGACGATCTCCAGGTCCGGCTCGGCTCCTCCAGCGACGCCTTCGTGCCAGAGACGACCGCCCGATGACCTCTCGTTCCCCCACAGCCGCTCCTCGGAGACGGAGAAAGGAAGGCAGGACGACAATGCGACCGCTCAGGTTCCTGCTGGCCGGCGGCACCGCGGCTCTGCTGCTGCTGCCGACCGCGGCGCTGGCGCAGACTCCCCGCGCCGCGCTTCAGGACATGACCTGCACCGGCATCGACGCAGCCGGCACCGACATGCCGAAGAGCGCGACCCTTCGCCTCGAGCTCGTCGACCAGGACAACGACACGACACTGGCCCGCCAGAGCGTGACCACCTCGCCAGCCGGCACCTTCAAGACCACCATCCGAGCCAAGCTCAACCAGGTCGCGAGCATCCGCCTGACCGTGGCCGACGCCGGTGGCGAGCAGCTCGCCTTCGCCGACCACGCCATGGACGAGTCGATGCCGATGTGCAGCCTGCCCTTCACCGGGACCAGCGACACGACACCGCTGCTGTATGGCGGCGCCGGCCTGATGGCGCTCGGCGCGCTCGCCCTCGCCCTGGCCACCTGGCGACTCCACAGACGCACGCCCGGCCAGGGTCGGGCGTGACCTGATCCACCCGATCCAGCGGCCGCTGGAACGCTCGAAGGAAAGGGATGTGCAGATGGCCGCCGCACTGCCGCCAAGGTCACCGCAGCCGGTCCCGGCTACCACCCCCCTCGGCCCGGCACCCGATGCGGGACCGCGCTGGCCAGGCAGCCTGCGACGACAGGCGGCGGCCATCCGCGCATCCCTGCAGCGCGACAGCGGGCTGGACGCCGGCCTCGCGGGCGGCACCCCCACGCCGTCCGCGAGGCCGACCGGCCCGGCCACAGCGGCCGGCGCCAGACGTCCAGAGATGTCTGGGCCGGCGGGGCTTCCTCCGCCCCCGCAGCCCCGCCGGCCCAGCAATCAGCCGACCACCCGGGACGAGGACGAGCAGCGTGACTGCGACCGGCTCGCCGCGATCGCTCACGAGCTCCGTACCCCCCTGACCAGCATCATGGCCATGCTGCGGACCGTCGAGCAGCGCGGCTCGCAGCTCGGCCTCGGCCAGGTGATCGACTACGCCAGAACCGGCCTCCAGCAGGCCACCCGGCTCAACAACATGATCGACCAGCTCCTCGCCGGCGCGGAGCCGCGGCGGGCCGCGCTCCAGCCCGACCCGGCCGAGCGCGAGCTGGTCGACGCCGCCGACCTCGCCCGCCAGGCGGGGCATGTGGCCAGCCTCACCTACCCGGGCAGGCCCATCGCGGTCGAGGTCGGCGGCCCCTTGCTGGTCCAGGTCGACTCCGACCAGATCCTCGAAGTTCTCGACAACCTGCTCGGCAACGCCGACAAGTACACGCCGGCCGGCACCCAGATCTGGATCGAGGCCAGGCGGGTCGGCTGCACCGCCATGCTCGCCGTCGAGGACGACGGGCCGGGCGTGCCCGCCAGGGAGCGCGAGCGGATCTTCGAGCAGTTCACGCGCCTGGAGAAAGGTCCCCTCCGGGAGCCCCGAGGCCTCGGCCTGGGCCTGACCATCGCCCGCCAGCTCGCCCACGCCCAGGGTGGCGAGCTGATCGCCGTCGACCCGGCGCGCCCGCCCACGGGCGCCCGCTTCGAGCTTCGCCTGCCGCTGGCGCCGACCCGCCGCCCCCGCACCGGCATCGCCGGGACGGCTCTCCCTCTCCCCTGACCGGAGTCAGCCCTGGCAGGCCAGGCCGGGCGTGCCGCATCCCCCGCCGTCGGCACGCCCGGCCGAACCCTCTGCCGAACCCCGCTAGCCCATGCGGGCGCGCCGACGGAATGCCAGTGCCGTCAGGAGGAAGGTCACGGCGCAGAAGCCGAGGCAGGCGACCAGCCCCTTCAGCAGCACCGCCGCATCGAACTTGAAGATGAAGCTGCGGGCGGCCTCGAGGATGTAGGTGACGGGGTTGATGGCGACAGCCGTCTTGAACCATCCGGTCATCAGGTCCCGTGGCAGCGTTCCGGGTGTCAGGAACAGCAGCGGGAAGAAGATGACGAAGGTCGTCTGGGTGGCCCGGACCGAGCCGGTGGCCAGCGCGACCGCGACGCTGATGGCGGCGAAGCCCACACCGAACAGGACCGTCAGGCCCAGCAGGCCGAGCGCGCCCAGGACCTCGGCACCGGCGAAGCGCACGCCGATGACGAAACCAAAGGCGATCAGCAGGACGCTGTAGCCGACCACCGCGAACATCTCGCCGATCAGGGCGCCGATCACCATCGCCGAGCGGTGCACCGGGGTCAGGCTCAGCTTGTCCCAGTAGCCGTTGGCGATGTCGAGCACCAGGGCGTTGCCGCCCGAGGTGTTGGCCGCCGCGAACAACACCGCCACGGGCAGCTGGAAGGCCGCGTAGTTGGAGATCCCGAAGGCGCGCTCGGCGACGTCGCCGAGCGCGCCGAGCTGCACCACGAAGAAGAACAGCGGGATGACCAGGGCCGGGATGAAGGACTCGGGCTCGCGCAGCAGCCCGCGGATCGAACGGCCCGCCATGGCCGCCACGTCCGACAGGTAGCCGGTGGGCGCCGCCAGTGTGCGCGGCTCGGACCGATCGATCGGACCGCCCCGGCCAGGCTCCCCGAACCGCTCCGTTGCCGCAGTCATCGGCCCGCCCCCTGACCGGTCGGCACGCGCTGGCCGTCCTGGGTGGGCTGGCCCTCGGCGGCGGCCTGGAGGCGCCCGCCGGTCGCGGCCAGGAAGACGTCGTCGAGGCTGGGCCGGGACACGCTGATCGGCCCGGTGCTGACCCCCGCCCGGTCGAGGCCGCGCACGAGCGCCGCGATCTTGCTGGCTCCGTCCGGGACGAACAGCGTGTAGCCGGTCTCGGTGCCCCTGACCTCGCCTTCCGGAAGCTCGCCGCTGGACTGCATGCCGAGGATTGCGATCCGGGCGGCGCCCGACTCGTGATCGCTCACGGAGACGTCGATGACGTCGGCGCCGACCTCGGCCTTCAGCGCCTCGGGCCTGCCCTCGCGCACGATCCGGCCGCGGTTGATGATGGCGACCCGGTCGGCGAGATGATCCGCCTCCTCGAGGTACTGGGTGGTCAGGAAGATGGTGGCGCCAAACTGCTCGCGAAGCTCGCGCACCCGGTCCCAGATGAGCGTCCGCGAGGTCGGGTCCAGCCCGGTGGTCGGCTCGTCCAGGAACAGCACGCGCGGGCGGTGCAGCAGCGAGGACGCCAGGTCCAGGCGCCGTTTCATGCCACCCGAGTAGCCGTCGATCCGACGGTCGAGGGCGTCGGTGAGGTCGACGAGCTCGGTCACCTCGCGGATCTGCTGGTCGAGCACGCCGCCCCGCAGCCCGTACAGGCGCGCCTGGAGGGTGAGCAGCTCGCGGCCGGTCTGTTTGGGGTCCAGACCGGCCTCTTGCAGAGCGACGCCGATGAGGCGCCGCACGGTGGTCCGCTCCCGCGCGACGTCGTGCCCGAGCACGGAGCCGGAGCCGGACGTCGGTTCGAGCAGCGTGGTCAGGATACGGACGATGGTCGACTTGCCGGCGCCGTTCGGACCGAGGAAGCCGTAGATCTCGCCCTCCTCGACCTCGAGACTGACGCCGCGGACGGCTTCGACCTCGTCGAATCGACGGACGAGGTCCTTGGCATGGATCGCTGCAGACATGCGATCGAGTCTAGAGCAGCTCTGCGACATCGCCAGGGATTTGCGTTCGGCCTGGTCGAGGGGCCGCCCCCGCGCTGATCGGGCCTCGAGCGGGGCCTCCGGTCCGGGGCCTCCAACCCCGGGGCCGCCAACCCGCGGCCTCGGGCGGGCGGGTCAGCGGGCGACGGCCGCGAAGCGGATGCGGTCGTCGCGGGTGTCCACGACGGGATCGGTGAAGCCGGCCGCCGCAAGGCGGCCAGGCAGCTCGGCAGGCGGGACGGGCAGGAACACGTCGCCGGCGTGCAGCTCGCGCCGCGCGGGCGTGTCGGTGCCGTCGGTGCCCACCAGCACGCCGCCCCGCCGCAGGACCCTGCGCAGCTCGGCCAGCATCCGGTCCTGCACGAGCAGGCTGGGCACGTGGTGCAGCATGGTGAAGCAGGCGACCGCGGAGAACCGGCCGGTCCGGAAGGGAAGCGCGCTCGCGTCGGCGGTCACGACCTCGACGTTCTCCCCCGCCATGCGGCGACCGAGCGCCGCCGCCAGCTCCCCGTCAAGCTCGACCGCGACCACCCACGGCGCCAGCCGGCGGAGCACATCGGTCACCAGGCCAGGCCCGGCGCCGACCTCCAGGACCCGGTCCCCGAGGTCGCGGTCCTCCAGCACCCAGGGCGCCAGCACGTGTTCCACGAGCTCGCCCCACTCGGCGCTCGCGCACAGCCTCACATGCTCCGGAGTCATTCGCGGAGTGTATCCCGGACCGGAATCCCCTACCGGCCGGCGGCGTAGCCCTGGCGGCCGCGCGGGTTGGCGGCAGCCATGAGGAACCCGCTCTCCGGGTCCCGCCCGACCGCGCACAGCCGCCCCAGCGCCCAGGGGCCGGACCGCTCCACCCCGTGGCCGCGGGCGCGCAGATCGTCGATCACGTCGTCACCGAGGCGGTCCTCAACCGCCAGCACGCCCGGCCTGGACCGGCGTGGGTAGAAGGAGCTGGGGAAGTGCTCGCTGTGGAAGCTCGGCGCGTCGACCGCGAGCTGGAGGTCCATGCCGAAATGCAGATGGTTCAGGAGCCAGACGAGGGTCCACTGGTCCTGCTGGTCGCCGCCTGGCGTGCCAAAGGCCAGCCAGGGCTTGCCATCGCGCAGCGCCAGACTCGGGGTCAGCGTGGTTCGCGGCCGCTTGCCGCCCTCCAGCGAGCCCGGGACCCCCTCGGCCAGCCAGAACATCTGCCCTCGCGTGCCGAGGCAGAAGCCCAGCTCAGGGATCACCGGCGAGCTGTGCAGCCAGCCGCCGCTCGGCGTGCAGGCGACCATGTTGCCGAACCGGTCCGCGACGTCGACGTGGCAGGTGTCATTGGCGTCCGGGTTGTCTCCGGCCAGCGTCGGGTCCCCGACGCCGGCGGCCAGCCCGGCGGGCTCGCGCTCCGCTGCCTCCAGGATCTGCGGCGGGAGCCGGGGGTCGAGCCCGGCCACCGACCCGGGTCGCAGGTCGAGCGAGGCGCGCTCGCCGACGAGCGCCCGGCGGCGGTCGGCGTAGTCGCGGGACAGCAGCTCACCGATGGGGACGTCGGTGAACCGGGGGTCGCCGTACCAGGCCTCGCGGTCGGCAAACGCCAGCTTGGAGCACTCGGTCACCGTGTGGACGAAATCGGCGCCGCCGGGGCCCATGGCCTTCAGGTCGAAGCCCTCCAGCAGGCGCAGTTGCTGGAGGAACACCGGCCCCTGGCCCCACGGGCCGGTCTTGCAAACCTGGACGCCGTGGTAGTCGATGGTGAGCGGCTGCTCGACGCTGGCGCGCCAGCCGGCCATGTCGTCGCCGGTGAGCAGCCCCCGGTGGCGGCGACCGCTGGAGTCCATGGCGGGGGTGCCCGCCACGAAGCGGTCCACCGCCTCGGCGACGAAGCCCTGGTAGAAAGCGGCCCTGGCCGCCTCGATCTGGGCGTCGCGATCGCTGGAGGCCGCCTCGGCCTCGTCCAGCATCCTGCGCCAGGTCGCGGCCAGCGCGGGATTGCGGAACGAGCTGCCGGGTCGGGGCACGGCGCCGCCCGGCAGGTACACCTCGGCCGAGGTGGTCCACTCCTCCCGGAAGAGCCGCTCGACGCTGGCGATGGAGTCGGCGATCGTCGGCAGGACCGGGTAGCCGCCTTCCGCGTAGCCGATGGCGTACCCGAGCACGTCGCGGAGGGGCATGGTGCCGAGCTGGCCGAGCAACTCGAGCCAGCCGCCTACCGCGCCGGGCACGCAGGCGGGCAGCAGACCGCTGCCTGGGACCAGGTCCAGGCCGAGGTCGCGGAAGCGCGCGATGCTCGCCGAGCGCGGAGCCACGCCTTGGCCGCAGACCACCAGCACCCCGTCACGCCGGGCGCTGTACGCGAGGATCGGGACCTCACCGCCGGGGCCGTTGAGGTGCGGCTCGACCACCTGGAGCACGAAGCCCGCCGCGACCGCCGCGTCGAAGGCGTTGCCGCCGCCCTCCAGCACAGCCGTGCCGGTCGCGGAGGCGAGCCAGTGGGTTGAGGACACCATCCCAAAGGTGCCCCGCAGCTCCGGTCTTGTCCCAATCACTCGGGCTCGACTCCTTTGCCTCTTTGATATGGTATTTGCAGAAAACTCCACTTCCTGAAACTATTGGTGGATCGTTCGCACTGCAACTGTATGCCGCGATCACCGATCAGGGGCATGGTCATGTCGCCGGCCCAGCTCGACAAGCTGGGCGACGAGTTCGGCACCAACCCGGTGTGCGTCGGGACCGCGCCGCGCGAGGAAGTCAATTCGCTTGACCGCTGATAGGCGCTCCCGGACCATCGGATGCCGGCGGCCACACGCCGCTTCGCTACCCTGATCGGGAACCCCACGAGCCCAGGGACGATCCGTCATGCTCCGCGCGACTGACCTCACCGTCGACATCGGCCCCCGCCTGCTGGTGGCCGAGGCGAGCTTCACCGTCAGCCCGAGTGACGTGGTCGGCCTGGTGGGACCGAACGGCGCCGGCAAGACCACCCTGCTCGGCACGCTCGCCGGCGCCGCTCGCGCGGCCGGCGCCCTGCGGGGAGCCGACCCGGTCGACCAGGGTGCGGACGGCCAGCGTGTCCCGGCGGTCGCCTTCACGGGGACGCTCGCCTGGCTGCCGCAGGAATCACCGCCGACGGCCTCCTCGACCGGGCTCCAGCGGCTGCTGTCGGCCCGCGGCCTCGACCATGCCAGGGCGCGCCTGGAGGAGGCGCGGCGTCGCATCGACGCCAGCTCCGACCCGCGCTCGCGCGACCGCGCCATCAAGCGGTTCTCCAACCTGCAGGAGCGCTTCGAGATGGACGGTGGCTACCGCGCCGAGTCCGAGGCCAGGCGCATCGCGGCGGGCCTGGGCGTGCCGGCCGGCGGGCTGGACCGGCCGCTGGCCGGCCTGTCCGGCGGCGAGCGCCGCCGTGTGGAGCTGGCCAGGGTGCTGCTCAGCCAGGCCAGCACGCTGCTGCTCGACGAGCCGACCAACCACCTGGACGCCGACGCCAAGCAGTGGCTGGCCGACTTCCTGGCCGACTTCTCCGGCGGCATCCTGGTGGTCTCGCACGACCTGCCGCTGCTGGACTCCAACATCACCGCCGTGCTGGCGCTGGACCCGCTGACCGCGTCGCTGGAAGGCTACCGCGGCACCTACACCCAGTACCTGAAGGAGCGCGAGGTCCGCGCCGCCTCGGAGGCGCGCCAGCGCAAGGTGCTGGAGCGCGACATCAAGCGGCTGAGCGCCTTCGTCGAGAAGTACCGCCACAGCAACGAGGACATGGCGCGGCGAGCGATCGTCACCGAGCGCCGGGTGGAGCGCATGAAGGCCTCGCTGACACCCCAGCGGCGCGCGGGCCGCAGGGTGGCGGTGCGCTTCCCCGACCCGCCGCCGGTCGGCCGGCTCGCCCTGAAGGCCACCGACCTGGCGCGCTCCTACGGCGGCCCGCCCGTCTTCAAGCAGCTCGGGCTCGACCTGGAGCGGGGCGAGCGCCTGCTGGTGCTGGGCCTGAACGGGGCGGGGAAGAGCTCACTGCTGCGCATCCTGGCCGGTGTCGACAGCCCCGACACCGGCGAGGTCCACTACGGCCACGGCGCCGAGGTCGGCTACTACGCCCAGGAGCACGAGGGCCTGGACCTGGAGACGACCGCCATGGAGGTGATGCGCGCCACCGCCACCACCACCGACGACGTGCTGCGCGGCGTGCTCGGCCACTTCCTGCTCGGAGGGGACCAGGCCAACCAGCGGGTCGGCACCCTGTCGGGGGGCGAGAAGACCAAGCTGGCGCTGGCCCGCCTGGTCGTCGGACGCCACAACGTGTTGCTGCTCGACGAGCCCACCAACAACCTGGACGTCCAGGCGGTCGAGGCGGTCCGCTCGGCGCTGGAGTCCTACGGCGGCGCGGTGGTGCTGGTCAGCCACGACACCCCGTTCGTGCGCAGCTTCGAGCCGGACCGCGTGCTGTTCATGCCCGAGGGCAGCACCGACGTCTGGGACGAGCGGTACCTGGACCTGGTCGCCCTGGACTGAGCACGATCAGCTCGCCGCTTGAGGTGGAAAACCGCTGCCACCCGGTGGGAAGGGCCCGCGATGCGCTACCCTCGGCAGGTCAACAGACTTCATCGAGGCGCGGGCGCCCGCCCACGTGCCCCGCCTACTGCCACAGCTTGCTGTCCCGGAGGTTTTCCCATATGGCCGACGCCAACCTGGTGCCGATCGTCATCGAGCAGACCAGCCGTGGCGAGCGATCGTTCGACATCTACTCACGGCTGCTGAAGGACCGGATCATCTTCCTCGGTACCCCGATCGACGACACCATCGCCAACCTGGTGATGGCCCAGCTCCTGCACCTCGAAGCCGACGACCCGGACAAGGACATCAACCTCTACATCAACTCGCCGGGCGGCTCCATCACCGACCTGCTGGCGATCTACGACACCATGCAGTACGTGCGGCCGGACATCTCGACGATCTGCATGGGCATGGCCGCGTCGGCGGCCGCGGTCATCCTGTCCGCGGGGACCAAGGGCAAGCGCTTCGCCCTGCCCCACTCGACCATCCTCATCCACCAGCCCTCGGGTGGCGCGCGCGGCCAGTCCGTCGACATCGAGATCCAGGCTCGCGAGATCCTGCGCCTGCGGCGCGTCCTGGACGAGATCATGGCCGAGCACACCGGCCAGACGGTCGAGAAGATTTCCAAGGACACCGACCGGGACTTCATCATGAGCGCCGACCAGGCACTCGAGTACGGGATGGTCGACGAGATCATCACCACCCGCCAGGTGGTCCCGGTGATCGCCTCCTCCACCGCGCCGGCCGGCGTCTCCCGGCCATCCGGCGACGGCGAAGGGCCGGAGCCGACCGCCGCACCGCCGGCGTCCTGAACGGGACGATGCCGCTGGCGCGGCACGTCGTCTTCGACCTGGACGGAGTCATCGTCGACTCCGAGCCCGTCCACGAGCGGGCCACCGACGAGTACCTTGCCGGTCTCGTCGTCAGAGATGCCGAGACCCTGCGCGAGGACATGATGGGCCGCCGTGTCCGCGAGCTCACCGACGTGCTCGCCGAGCGGCTCGGGCGTCCGCCCGACGAGGTGTTCGGCGAGCGTGAGGCGATCTTCTGGCGGCTGCTGGAGCGCGACGGCCCGCGGCCCATGCCCGGCCTGGAAGCGGCGATCGCCAAGCTGTCGGGGGCGGGGCTCGACCTTGCGGTGGCGACCTCCGGCACCCGCGCCTACGTGGAGCTTGTGCTCCAGCGGCTCGGCGTCCGCACCGCCTTCAAGGTGGTCGTCTCCGGGGAAGACGTCGCCCGTGGCAAGCCCGACCCCGAGGTCTACCTCCGGGTGGCCGCGCTGCTAGGGACCAACCCGACCGACTGCGTCGCGCTGGAGGACACTTTCCACGGGGTGACCGCGGCGCGTGCGGCGGGCATGCACGCGGTCGCCGTTCCGAACGCGCTCACGGCCGGCATGGACTTCAGCGGCGCCGACGCCGTGGTGGCCGACCTGGAGGCCGCCGCGGACTACGTGCTGGCGCCCTCACCATAGAGGGACGACCCGCCGAGGACGACCCGCCGATCCCGACGCCGAGCCGCCTAGGGCGGCGCCGGGCCATGGGCGGCGCCGGGCCACGGGCGGCGCGGCCCCGCGGGCGGCGCGGGGACCCTGGCTACCGCGAGCGCTCCTGGATCCGCTCGACCGTGACGCCCTGGGCCTGGAGCCAGGCCTCGGCCCGCTCGACCTCTTCGGGCGGTCCCGACAGCTCCAGCAGGAACCAGGCCACGCCGGCCTCCACGTCGACGTTCGCGCGGTGCACGTTCACCACGGCGGCGCTGGCGTGCGACAGGCCGTGGAGCACGGGCCGGTTCACCTGCTCTGGCGGCAGCGAGCAGTGCACCAGGCGCCTGACCTCCGTCACGGCAGCACTCCGGCGTTCATGCTTCCCGAGCGGAAGCCTTCCAGATCCACGGTCACGTACGCGAAGCCCAGCTCGCGCAGGCCCTCCACCAGGCGCTCGCGGGTGTCCGCGCGCACCAGCAGCGGCAGCGCGTCGACCGGCACCTCGACGCGCGCGAGATCGCCGTGGTCGCGGACGCGGAGCTGCGCCAGACCGAACGACCGCACCAGTGCCTCGGCGCGCTCCACCCTGGACAGGCGCGCCGGGGTGACCTGGATGCCGTAGGCGACCCGCGAGGCAAGGCAGGCGGCGGCCGGCTTGTCGTGGGTGCGTAGGCCCATCCGCCGCGACGCCTCGCGCACGTCGCGCTTGGTGAAGCCGGCGGCGACCAGTGGGGTTCGCACGCCGCGCTCCGCGGCGGCTCGCTGGCCGGGTCGCCAGTCACCCAGGTCGTCGGCGTTGGTCCCGACAGCCAGCGCCAGGCCCTCCGCCTCCGCCAGCGGCGCCAGCACCTCGAATAGCTCCGCCTTGCAGAAGTAGCAGCGATCCGGGCTGTTGGCCAGGTAGCCGGGACGCTGCTGCTCGTGCGTCGGGACCACCACGTGGCGCACGCCCAGCTCGGCCGCGAACGCGCGGGCGTCCCGCAGCTCGCGCTCGGCCAGGCTCGGCGACACCCCGGTGGCGGCCACCGCTCTGGGACCGAGCGCCTCCACCGCAGCCGCCAGCAGCAGGCTGGAGTCGACGCCGCCGGAGAACGCGACCATCAGGCCCCCGGTCGCCTCCAGCTCACCCCGCAGCGCCAGGCGCTTGCGCTCGAGGTCGTCGATGACGTTCAAGCCGTCCATGCTCGCCATTGTAGGCAGCGAAACGGGCGGGCCCCGATGGGACCCGCCCGTTCGTGCAGCGCGCTGCCGCGACCTGGCCGGACTCAGAAGTCCATCTCGCCGCCGCCGCCGGGGGCGGCGGGCGCCTTCTCCTTCTCGGGCTTGTCGGCGACGACCGCCTCGGTGGTGAGGAACAGGCCGGCGATGGAGGCGGCGTTCTGGAGCGCGGACCGGGTGACCTTGGCCGGGTCGATGATCCCCGCCTTGAGCAGGTCGACATACTCGCCGGTGGCCGCGTTGAGGCCGTGGCTGGCCTCCAGGCCGCGGACCCGCTCGACCACCACGCCGCCCTCGAGGCCGGCGTTGATGGCGATCTGCTTCAGCGGCTCCTCGAGCGCGCGGCGCACGATCACGGCGCCGGTCGCCTCGTCACCGACCAGGTCGACCTTGCTGAGGGCCTCCTGCGCCCGCAGGAGCGTCACCCCGCCGCCGGGGACGATCCCCTCCTCCACCGCCGCGCGGGCGTTGGAGACGGCGTCCTCGATGCGGTGCTTCTTCTCCTTGAGCTCGACCTCGGTGGCCGCGCCGACCTTGATCACGCCCACGCCGCCGGCCAGCTTGGCCAGCCGCTCCTGGAGCTTCTCGCGGTCGTAGTCGGAGTCGGTGTTCTCGATCTCGGTCTTGATCTGGTTGATGCGGCCCTTGATGTCCTCTTCGCTGCCGGCGCCCTCGACGATGGTGGTCTCGTCCTTGGTGACGACCACCTTGCGGGCACGGCCCAGCAGGTCCAGGGTGACGTTCTCCAGCTTGAGGCCGACTTCCTCGCTGATGACCTGGCCACCGGTGAGGGTGGCGATGTCACCGAGCATCGCCTTGCGGCGGTCGCCGAACCCGGGGGCCTTGACCGCGACCGACTTGAAGGTCCCGCGGATCTTGTTGACCACCAGGGTCGCCAGGGCCTCGCCCTCGACGTCCTCGGCGATGACGACCAGCGCCTTGCCAGCCTGGACGACCTTCTCGAGGATCGGCAGCAGGTCCTGCGCCGAGGAGATCTTCTGGTTGGCGATCAGGATGTAGGGCTCGTCGAGGACCGCTTCCATCCGCTCCTGGTCGGTGGCGAAGTAGGGCGAGATGTAGCCCTTGTCGAACTGCATGCCCTCGGTGAACTCCAGCTCCATCCCGAAGGTCTGCGACTCGTCGACGGTGATGACCCC